>Ga0307380_10000196_pt1 | contig 103573 bp, 102 predicted proteins | sample UN3MG_FD_202239 | JGI IMG/M metagenome (GOLD analysis project Ga0307380, IMG submission 202239) | Soil microbial communities from Risofladan, Vaasa, Finland - UN-3 | ecosystem: Environmental > Terrestrial > Soil > Coastal area > Acid sulfate soil | place: Finland: Risofladan, Vaasa...
CTTCCTCCACCATTTCGTCGAGTATCGGGTACCGGCTGGAGACGACGGGCAGGCCGCTGGCAAGGCACTCGAGCACTTTAGTAGGCGCCCAAAAAAAACCGAACTCGCGGAGCGGCGGGTAATAGGCGTCGTTGAAAGGAGCGACCGCGGCGTCGGCCGCGGCCATTACGTACGGCAGCTCGCGGTGCCGGCGCCACCCCAAGAAACGCACCGCGTCGGCTACGCCAAGCTTCTCGACTTCGTCTTCGACTCGGGGCCGGTCGTCGCCGTCGCCTATTATCCAGAACAGGGCCTCGGGTACCGCCTCGACGGCTCGAGCTATTATGGCCGGAAGGTCGCGGGTACCCTGCCACGGCCGGAAGGACCCCACGAACAAGACGACGAACCGGCCGGTGCCCCCCGCCTTTGCCCGGAAAGATTCCGCGCGCGCCGAGGCCGCCAGCTCGGACGAAAACTGTTCTTCGTTGACGCCCCAAATTATCTTTCGGGCCCTGGCGCGGGCGACCGGCCGGACGATATTGACGTTCGGCGCGCACGCGCCGTCGGCTCGAGCGAACTGCCGGTCCACCCACCACGCCAGGATTTTAGCGCGGCGGGTCCCGGCGAGCCGCCAACGGTACGTAACCTCCTCCACGTGGGGGCCGTTCGCTTCGACGTAGTAGGGAAGGTCCTTCGCGGCGGCGAAAAGGTAACCCAGGCCGTTGAGGGTTAAGTAACGTTCCATAACGACGTCATAACGCTGCGGCCATAACCGGGCCAGTACGGGCGCGGCCCGTAAATTGCATTTGACGCCGGCGAGCCGCGAACGTCGCCGGAATATCGAAACGCCGTCGCGCCGCTCTTGCGCGGTTAACCCGGGTGCCGCGGCGGATACCAACGTTACGTCGTGCCCTCTTCGCGCCAGGCCCCGGGCCACCTCCCAGGTGTGGACCGCGCCGGCGTGCGACGCCGGGACGTCCTCATTTGAAAAATAGAGTATCCTCAATTCAACCTATATATATCGACCGTAGGGCCGGGTCGGCCGGCGCCGCGAAAACGCTTTACGAGGCGGCCTTCTCGCCGTACGAACGCCGGATATTCGTCGGCCCAGGGCGCCAGCGGTGCCCCGTACGCTTTGGCCTGTTCGGCGTAGAAGTCGCGGTCGTCCGGTATCGTTAATATGGCGTAAGCCGGGCGCGGCGTTTTTGTTAGGTCGCCCAACTCGGCTACGAGGAACGTGTCGTACGTTTCGTGGCCGAAGGGGTAGCCCGGGTTTTTTAACTGGTACGCGTACCTCCCGGGCGAGCCGCCGCCGGCGACGCGGTAGTATCGTACGAGCCTCGCCAGCGCGGGTTTCGACGGCCACAGCGGCGGGCTCTCTACGTCAGGCGGAAGCGTTTCGACGACCACCGCCGTCCCCGGCGGTATCCCGGCCGTGACCCATTTAGCCGCGGCGGTGCGCGTATCCTCGCGCCAGGCCCACGCGACGTGGATTATGTCCATCGCTAACGTAAAAGCCGGGAGAATCGCGAAACCTGCGATAGCTACGGTTCTTAAGAACCGTTTTTTAAAACCCGCAACGTCGGCCGCTGCGGCGCCCGCGGCGACCGCTAAAGGCGCTACTAACGGCAGGAGGTGCCGCGGCGGCAGCGGCCTGATTAGAGTCGCGATTATGAACGGCGCCGCGGCGAACGCGATAACTAAGGAAAAACGGTCGCGGCGACGAACGAGCGATACCACGCCGGCGATGGCCAATGCTAAAAGCGGCCACCCGAAGGTTAAAGGCAGCGTCGTGCCGAAGACGTACGCCGGGGAGGGTAACCAACGCACCATCCCCGGACGACGGGCCATAAGCGCCAGGTCCGATACGAGCGTGGGCGCGTCAAGGACGGCGAAAGGACAGGCCAGTAAGAACGCCGCCCCGGCCGCCGCCGCGCCGGCGACCAACGCCTTTACTTTCTTCGCGCCGGCGTCGCCCGTAAGTAAGGCGCAGGAGATTAGCGCGGGCGCGTACAACAGCGCGTGGTATTTGGCGGCCGCGGCCAGCCCGAGTATAAACCCGGATATAACGAAGTTCCGCAGCTTCGGCTCGCGCACGAACCGCACGCCATACGCCAGCGACGCCGTGCCGAGAGCGACCGCGGCCATATCGGGAAGAGCAATCGCGCTCGCTTTCACGGCGGCGGGTGCCAGCGCGACGAAGGCCGCGGCGGTAAAACCGGCGACCGTACCGAACGATTCTCGCGCCCAACGCCACGTCATAAAGACGGCGAGAACGCCGAAGGCCGAAGAGATGGCGCGGCCGAGAAAGTAGAAGAGGCCCGGCTCGAGCCAATAATGGTCGGCGAACGCGGCGGCGGTGGTCGCGACGCCGGCTACCTTGGCGACTAAGAAGTAGCCGGCGAACGCCAAGAAATTTAAATATATGACGAGGGTGCCGGGCCACGTAAAGAGCCCCGGGTTGAGTTCGCCGGCGCCGACGCGCAGAGCCCGCTCGACGACCTGGAACTCGTCGGCTTGATAGTGGTAGGGGAGTTGAGCGGCGGCCAGCGCGAGCCTCAACGCCAGCGCCCCGCCCGCGAGCGCCCACAATGCCGCGTTAAGTTTTTTCGACACGTGCGTACTTAAGGCGGCGTAACGTCTGGACCGTTATTCCCGCTAACGCCGCGACCCAGGCCAGAAGAGATATCGCGAGGCCGACGTAGAAATACTTCGGCCTGTAATCGAAAGCTACGGTATGCCGGCCCGGCGGTACTACGACCGCCCGCGAGATTACGTTCGCGCGGTATATTTTCGCCGGCCGGCCGTCGACTTTCGCTTCCCAACCGGGGTAAAACAATTCATCCAGGAGCAGTAGCGACGGCCCCTCGAGGCGGCAGCGGAAGGCGAGCGGCGTACGTCGTTCCAATAGTACCGGCGCCCCCGGCGTTTCCGCCGGCTCGAAGCCTTCGGGAGCGGCGGCGAGGACCGCTTCGCGCGCCGGCTCGAACCCGTCGCCGCGCATTAGTTCCAACGCCGCGTCGTCGTCTTCGGCCAATAAATATCCCGTTACGGCCCGGGCGCGCGGCGCCGCGAGTACGTTTGCATAGACGTAATAGGGTGGCACGTGCGCGACGGGCGCGATTCCGCCGCCGCGCCAGGGCGTTAGGCGGACGAAATACTTTATGCCGTACGCCCCGAATATTTTCGCGTCGGTAGCCGTCGGCGTTGGGAATCGGCCGCCGCCCGGCTCCGGTACCGTCGTATATAGGTCCTCTAATTTTTCGAAAACTCGAGCCGCGTAGCTCGGGCGGAGCGACGCTCGCGGAACGAGTAAGTCGTAACCCCAAATGGCATGCGTATTTTCGTGGATAAGGCCCAACCCTAGTTGCTTATTAGGGCCGAGCGAGAAACCGCTCGAGTATACTCGCACGTCCGCCGCTCGGTAGAAGGCCGCGGCGACCGGCGGCGGTTTGTTGACCAACGCGGCCGGAACGGTCGGGTTTAGGCCCGCGCCGTAACGGTAGAGGTCGGCCGCAGTTATTATAATAAATACGTACGGGGCGGCGGCGGCTACGGCGCGGTTGCGGCGCGCTCCCCAGAAGACGACTACGGCGGCGCCGAGCACCGCGAATTGAAACCACGTCGCGCGGTTGCGGAGCCGGCTCGAGTTCGCCGCTCTTCGGAATATAGTCCTACTTTTATCCGCGTAATATTCCCGTACCGCTTCCACGTTCTTATATCGCGACGCCGCGACTTCGGCCTTGGCCGCCGCCGTCTTCTCGATAGCGTTTTTAAATTGGGGTAGCGTAAACCTGAAGGTCAGCACGAGAGCCGCGGCCGCTAACGTTACGCCGAGAGCGGTCGCGACGTAGGCCCGGCTGCGCGACCGTACGAAGTAGTCCAGGCCGTCGCCGGCGAACACGGCGAGGGCAAACGTCGCGTACAACAACAGCCGGCTCGGCGCGCGGAAGAAGCCGAACGGCGGTACGTATTTATAGAGGTTGAAAAGCGGCGTATAGATACCGCAGGCGAACGCCGCGGCCAGTATCCCCAAAACGACGAAGAACCAACGGCGCTTTTTCGCGACGCCGACGGCGGCCAGTAGAAGGGGAAATATGCCGACGTAGAACGCGGATTCCACGAAAGAACTGCGGCCCCAGTAATTGTCGACCTGCGCTCCGCCGAGGGGCGCGAAAGCGGGGTGGGGCGAGCGCCCGAACAAATCCGGGAGTACCAGCTGCAGGAACTGGGGGGGCCAGAAAGAGTACTCGCCGGCGCGCGTGTTCGCCGCCCGCTCGCTCAAACGCCACAGCTCGTACGTGGGCAGTAACTGGACCGCGGCGAGGGCGAGCGGCACGGCGCCGAAGCACAATATCGCGGCGGCCGCGTTTTTCCGGGGGCGTGAGTAAACGGCGGCGTAGGCCGCGGCGGCGACGACGGCGTAGCTGGCCAGTTGAAACTGGCCGGCGAGCAGCGCGAGGGCGCCGCCCATGGCCCCGCCCAGCGCGTACCTGAGGTCCCCCGTCCTCGCGAAGCGGCCGCCCAGCCAGAGCAAGGCCGGCAGCCACACGCCGTTGGTGACGATGGTATAGATGCCGAGCCGCGCGAGGAAGAAAGCGCTGAGCGCGAAAGCAGGGGCGGCGAGGGTCGCGGCCAGCCTGCTCTGGCCGAGGTCGCGACAGAGTAAGTACGTGAACGCCAGGCCGGCGTATACGTGGACCAGTAGGAACAAGTTCGAGGCGGCCACCGGCGGCAGCAGCGCGAAAAGTAAAAGCGCGAGCGGGTGGGCGAAGGCGCCCTGGCCTTCGGCGAAAAGCGGCGAGTTTAGGTGGGTGGACCAGAGTGGGAAGTACCCGCCGCGGAGAGCTCGCCCCAGCTCGAGCTGGGCGGGATAGGAGAAGGTTAACGTATCTTTCGCCGCCGGGAGGTAGGCGAGCGAGATGAGTTTGGGAAAGAATAGTACGACAAGCGCGCCGAAGAAGACGAACGGCGCGACGCGTCGAACGGTCGCTGTTTTCACCGCGGGGATTGTTTAATGTAACCCAAAGTGCGCGATTTGTCCATAGTATCCGGGTTGGCGCTGAAGGCGGGCGCCGGCACCGGTTCCACGGTCGCCCGGATAACCTCAAGCGTCGCGAGCAGTTCCGCGACGCGTTCCTGCTTTTCGGCGGCTAAGTCGTCCGTTTCGTACGGGTCCGTCTTCAGGCCGTAATATTCCACCGCACCGTTGCTATGGACTATTAATTTTTCTCCCGGTGTGACGAGCGCCTCCAACCGGCCGATAGCGTATTCACTGTCCCTACCCACTCCGGGTACGCATATACAATAGGTCGGCGGCGGCGGCTCGGCATCCCTGAACAGCGCCCGGCCTCGCATAGAGGAGGGGACCGGTATCCCGGCGAGGTCCAGTACGGTGGGGGCGACGTCGAGGGTGGAAGCGGGCCGCGGCGTGCCGGGAAGGGGCGGCAGGTGACCGCCCAGGTCACAGAATAACAGGGGGACTTCGACCTCTTCGCGATAAAGGCGGAAGCCGTGGAACTTGGTCGCGTGCTCTTCGAACGCTTCGCCGTGGTCCCCCACGACGACGACCGTGGTCTTTTGAGCGATGCCCGTATTGTAGAGCGCCTCGATGAAGCGGCCGATTTCAGCGTCCATAAACGCTATTTCGCCGTCGTAGAGCGCGGCGATGCGGCGCGGCAGTTTCGGGCCGCCGGTGCTTGCGGCCCAGTTTTTATTTATTCTCCGTTGCAACGAGTGGTCGCTCAATCCGGGCGGCGCGAAGGCCGGGGGCGGCACGTAACGGCCTTGAGGGTCGGAATAATGGAGCCACATAAAGAAAGGCCGGCGCCGGTGCCGTTTTAGCCATTCTAACGCGGCGTCGGTGACTTCGTTCGCCGGCCTCTCGGCGTCGTCTTTGTCTTTAGCCAAAAGGGACAGTTTTTCCGCCGCCGCCGTCGGCATCAAGGGCGAGGCGTAGTATCCGTCGCGGGGAGTTAAAACGTCGTCGTAAAATTCGAATCCGCGGTCGAGGGCGGTATTGCGGGCGCAGACCGAGCTCGAGGCTACGAAGGCCGACGTGGCGTAGCCGGTACTACGGAACTGCTCGCTTAATGTCGGTACGTCGGGACGCAGCCTCATCCCGTTTAAAATTACGCCCGTCGTTTCCGGGTAGAGCGAAGTCATTATCGTCGCGTGCGACGGCGCCGTCAAGGGCTCGAGGCACGACGCGTGTTCGAACTTGGCGCCCAGCTCGGCCAGGCGGTCGAGGTTGGGGGTCCGTGCGGCGTCGTAACCGTAACAGCCCAGTCGGTCCGCGCGCGTGGTATCGAGGGTGATAAGTACCACGTTGGCGGGGCCCGACTCCAGCGGCCGCGTTCGCTCGAAGAAGCTGAAAGCGGTGAAGGCCAACAGGACGAGAGCGGCCGCCCCCGCGAGCACGGTGGCGACTCGCTTCCGGCGGATTAAAACCGCCAAGGCCGTACCGATTAAGGGCGCGACCAAGACGCCGAGGGCCAACGCCGGGACCCAGGATAGTCCCGCCCGCGGTAAGGCGCGGTAGGCGACGTACCATAGAAAGGGCGCTGCGATCGCCGCGTAAGCGGCTGCGGTGGGTTCGGCGGAGGGGTCCCGCCGGCGTCTTATCACCCGCAAGGCCGCCGCGTAGCCCCAGAACAGGGCGGCCGTAACGGCCCACGCGACGAGGGCGTCCGCGAGGACGGTACGCCATACGGGCGGACGCAAAACGGCGTAGTTGCGGCCCAATTGCCAGGATGCTTCGAAGGCCGCGCCTAACGCCGCGGCCGTCAAAGTGGCGCGTAAATAGCGGATGTTAAACATTTTTTATTTCGTGATAAAAAAAAACCTCCCGACGGGAGGCGGTTTCCTTCGGCGACGGTTACAAATCGTTAACGGCCATATCCCGCGCGAACGTAACGACTTCGCCGAACGTGGGATGGTCCGGTATCTTGTAACACATTATTACGCCCACTTCGCGCTCGCCGTCCACCAGTAATTGGTCGCCGTATTCCGGCGTAGTATCGATTCTCACCGTGCCGTACTTATCCGTCGCGCGGTTTAGCAACTTGAGGCCGACGATATTTTTAAGCGGTACCGCGACTACATTGTGGTGGGGGTTAAATTGTTCGCGGATGAACCGTTCGTTGGTAATGATAAAACGGTTGCGTCTCTTGCGTTTAAAATAAATAGGGACGAGCGCGAGGATGCCGGCCAACGCGATCCACCATATTTGGACGATAATGGCGGCGGCTATGGCGAGTAGTAAAATTACTACCGACAGGAACACGGTCTTATAGATGAACGAGATGTGTTCGTAGAATATACGTTCTACTTGTTCGGATTTGCTGCCGTTTGCCATACGTCCTCCGGGGCACGCAGGATGGGATTATACGGGCTTCTTCCCAAAAAACATTATACACGCTACGCCTTATGTTGTCAAGCTAAACCTTCCACGCGTCATAAATATATTTCGACGTTAAGGTCGCCGCGGGCCGCGTTGCCCGATTCCCGGAGTAGGCGTCCTACCTCAGCCCGGACGTACCGGTATAGAACCTCGTTTCGATGGCGGGGGAACATTTTTTTGAGAGCCCCGCGGTCCTGCGGCGGCCTTTTTATAAAGAGGGCCGGCCTATCGAGGAAGTATCCCAAGAGGGTTTTCTCGTCGGCTTTTATCCGGGGAAAGACGTAGAGGTCGACGTATTTAGCGATGATGATTTCTTCCGCCAGGTAACGGCGGAAGCTCGCCGCGTCGACGCTTCCGGTCGGCCGGTACGCTTTGGCGGCAAGCGCCGCGGCCCGATTCACTTCGTCGCTCGAGGCCCCCAGCGCTTTATTTTTCGCCAGCGAGAGGATTATCTTACGTTCGACCAGGCCGTCCACGGTTTCGCGGAGCTTTTCCCCCTTCGGCAAATAACCTTCGGCGGCGATGACGTCGGCTTCGGTAATAACCTCGCCCCCTACCGACGCCAGGACCTTTCCCCGGCACGCGGTCGCCAGCGCCGCGAACACGACCAACGCGCCGAGCGCCGTATTCCTTGCCGCTCTCATTCGCCTTTGGCGCCTTCCGGGGGACGAATTCCCGCCAGCGTCGGCAATACGGCCGGCTTCCGCCAGCACGAGCCGTAGTCGAAGAGGATTATACCGTCGGCCGGCGCATCCGCGAGGCCCTCCGCGACCGCCGAGGGGTACGAAGCCTCGTGGTTGAAAGCGCCGACGCCCATATATAGACGAGCGTCGCCGCGACGCCGCTCGAGCCTGTCGGCCAACGCCGCCAGCTTGGCCGCGTCGCCCCAATACGTCATCGGGCACATTATATCGACGAGGCCGCGGTCCAGCCAACCGAGCCAATCCTGGCCCACGTAGCGGTAGGCGTGTTCGGGGTCGGCCCAGGGCGCGGCGGAGAATTGCACTTCCGGGTCGGCCTCCTTGACCGCTCGCCCGGCCGCCGCGACGACCCGCGTCACCTGGTCCGCGCGCCAATCCAGCCACTCCAGCGTTTGGAGGTCGAACCAACGGGTGGCGAGGCCGGCGTAGCCTACGGCGGGGTTGTAAACCGCGTCGTCGAGTTTATGGTAGCCGAGCAGTACCGGGTCTTGGCGGCCGCGCTCGGCCAGGTAGCGGGTGCGACTACTCTTGCCGTACCCGAATCGATAATTCGGATACCGGATGAAGTCGAGGTGTACGCCGTCGACGTCGTATTCGCGGGCGACCTCGGCCGCCACCGCGGCGAAGTATTCGGCGAAGGCCGCCGCCGCCGGGTCGACGTACCAACCCTCAGCGTCGCCGCCGGCCATCTCGCGCTTGGTATAACGCGTAAGGCGCCGGCTGTCCCGGCCTACCGCGATCCATTCCGGCCGGCGGTTCGCGATATGGTTCTTCATCGGCGGCATCTCGGGTCCGGGCCAAATATAATTGACGTTCAGCCACGCGTGCACCTCGACGTCGAATAACCTCGCGCAGGTAATTGCTTCGGCAAGGGGGTCGAAATCGTCGGGTTGGCCTTCCAGTTTCCGCGACCGCGGCTCGGAAGCGGATGCGTAGTACGCGTCGCCGGCGCGGCGGACCTGGACGAAGAGCGCGTCGACGTCGTAGGCCGCGGCGGTCGCGACGAGGCGTTCGATCTCGGCGGGGTCGTATAACGACTCGGTCGTGACCCACAACGCGCGGACGTGGGGGCGCCGTTCGCCGGCGGACGCGACGGCTGTTGCTACGATAGTTAACCAAGCCGCGGTAGTCGCACGAATAACGTTCGTCGCCCGGGCGGTCATATAGGAATATATTTATTATATATGACCGGCAGTTGCAAGCTTAAACGTAGGCCTCGCCGTACGGTTCGTTTTAAACGCCCGTTTTTTTACCGCGCCGGAGTAGTTTCCCCTTGAAACGCATCCGCATTATAGTATTATGACGTTGCGTCAGTAACCTGTTCGACGAGGGGAAGCCTTATGAGTTATTATTTCAGCAAAACGTTTAACGTCTCCTTCGACGAGGCCGTCGAGAAGGTACGCGCCGCGCTCGCGGCCGAGGGCTTCGGCGTCTTGACCGAAATCGACGTGCGGGCGACGCTCAAGAAGAAGCTCGGCGTCGATTTCAGGGCGTATAAAATATTGGGCGCGTGCCATCCCGAGTCGGCGTACCGGGCGCTCCAGCTCGAGGACAAGATCGGCCTTATGTTGCCGTGCAACGTCGTCGTTCAGGAGCGCGCGCCGGGCGAGGTCGAAGTGGCGGCGGTCGACCCGGTAGCGTCGATGGCGGCGGTGGATAACGCCGCCCTGGCCGAAGTCGCCGGCGGCGTACGCGCGAAGCTCGAGAGCGTAATCGATAAAATCTGAACCGGAAGCGTTGAGCGTGCAAGAAGGAGGTAGGCCATGCCCGAGTTCGGCAATCCTTTCGCGGGCCTGAAGCACGACCGTAAATTAACGGACGAGGAGTTGGTCCGCGCCATCCGGTTTATGGTCGCCGCGGAGTACGAGGCGGTACAGCTCTATATGCAGCTCGCCGAATCCATCGATAACGAACTCGCCCGGGCGGTTCTCAAAGACATAGCGGACGAGGAGCGCGTCCACGCCGGCGAGTTCTTGCGGCTATTGAAGGAGTTGGCGCCGGACGAGGTGAAGTTCTACGAAGAAGGCGCCGAGGAAGTCGAAGATATAATAAAAGAGGCCGGATAACGTCGAACGGGCGGCCCCGCGCCGGCGTCGTCAATGCGTCGGTAGGGGAGTTAAATATGCCTTATTAGGTTATGTATATTGACAACGGTCGGGTAAAGTGTTAGAATTAAAGTAATCCGCCGGCGGGAATTTACTAGAGCGTCGTGCTTAAGCGTTGTTGGAAGTGCTCGAAGTAAAAGCGCTTAGGCGTGCGGGGGGCGATTCGGTCGCGGCGGTTTCTTATTGGTTTGTATTTCAAACGTTCCGGATATTTTCGGATGGGGATGCCCGGCCGCAAGTGGTCGGGTCCCGGAAGACGCCCGAAACCTGGGTTAATAAAAAGGAGTTCAAAAAGTATGAGAACGATTTTGTTGAAATGGGGCGCCGTAGCGGCGTATTTGGCGCTGGCCGCCGTCGCGAGCGCCGCGGCCGAGATATCGCCTGCGTTGGTACGGCATCTGGCGACGGCCGGGGCCGACGAATTTGTACCGGTGACGTTTGCGCTCGACGGCGCCCTGGCGCCGGAAGCCCTCGAGGCTATGACGGCGGGGTTGGACAAAGACGCGGCTCGCGAGTTGGTGCGGAGCATAGCGAAGGAACGTGCCGCGGAAAGTCAGCACGAGCTTTTGGCTGCGCTGAAGGATGCCGAGAGCCGCGGCCTGGCGCGCGACGTTAGGGCGCTCTGGGCGCCGAACGTCGTGGCCGCCGAGGTAAGGGCGTCCTACCTTACTACTTTCGCGAATTTCGAACGCGTAATCCGTATTAACCTGGACGCCGACCACAACGTTACTTGCGCGCTCGCTTGGGGCGTCGCGAAAGTCGGCGCGGACCGCGTATGGAACGAGCTGTACGTTAAGGGCGACGGCGTCGTCGTAGCGGTAACCGACACCGGCGTCGATTACGAGCACACGGACCTTCGCGAACGCGACTGGGTGAACGAGGGCGAAATCCCGGATAACGGCATCGACGACGACGAGAACGGTTACATCGACGATTATCACGGGTGGAATACGTACAACGACTCGAAGGAGACGCGCGGCGGCGCGGGCGGCCACGGCAGCCACTGCGCCGGGTCGGTGTGCGGCGACGGCTCCGCGGGTACCCAGACGGGCGTGGCGCCGGGCGCGCTCGTGATGCCGGTGCAGGTTTTGTCCAACTCCGGGTCCGGCAACGAGTCGGCCGTGTGGGAGGGTATGCAATACGCCTTCGAAAACGGCGCCGACGTGACCAGCATGTCGCTCGGGTGGACTAAGACCATGGGCCCCGATTGGGCGAAGTGGCGCCAGACGTGCGAAACCCTCATCGCCGGCGGTATGGTGTATTCGATCGCCGCGGGTAACGAAAGGCGATACTCGTCGCTGCCGGCGCCTTATAATATTCGTACGCCCGGGACCGTACCCGCCGTTATAACCGTCGGCGCGACGACCCAAAGTGACGTTTACGCATCTTTCTCGTCGTACGGGCCGGTCACCTGGCAGGACGTACCGCCCTGGAACGATTACCCGTACCCGCCGGGCCTCACCAAGCCGGACGTATGCGCCCCCGGTTACCAAATTACGTCGGTGCGCGGCATAACCGGCGGGTATAGCGTCATGAGCGGTACGTCGATGGCGGCGCCGCACGTAGCCGGCTTCGCGGCGCTGGTCCTGCAAGTGGACCCCAAACTCACCAACGCCGAAGTACGGAATTGGATGGAGGATTACGCGCTGGACCTCGGCACGCCGGGCAAAGACAACGACTACGGCTCGGGCCGCATTAGTTGCTACGAAACGGTCTTGGCGATGCAGGCCACGCCGGTTACTATAAAGTCGTTCGCCGCGGAAGCCATGCGGGAAGGTATACGCGCACGGTGGGCGACGTCTTCCGAGAAGATGCTGGCCGGGTTCAACCTCTATCGCCGGGCCGTGTCCGAAGGCGGAGGGCTCTCGGCTCGAGCCGATGCGGCGCTCTCGTACGAGAAATTGAACGACGACCTCATCAAGGGTAGAAGCCCGTACGTCTACGACGACGGCGACGTCGAAGCCGGCGCGCGGTACGAGTACTTGCTCGAAGTCGTCGACGTTGTAGGTCGCGCGTACGCCCACGGGCCTATCCAGGTACGCGCCGGCGGCAAGGCGCTACCCGTAACTTATTGGCTGGCGCAAAGCAGGCCCAACCCGGCTCGCGAGCGCGCGGTCGTCGGATTCGGCCTGGCCGAGGGGTTCGCCGGGCGGACCGTAATCGAAGTGTACGACTTGAGCGGCCGCCGGGTACGGACGCCGGTGGACAGCAACTACCAAGCGGGCGTGTACGAAGTCGCGATAGAAACCGCTTCCTTAGTGCCGGGCGTTTATATATACCGTATGTCCGCCGGGCCCTTCCGCGCGGCGAAGCGGATGGTCGTAACCCGCTAAAGTTACGAGTTAATTGTTCGGGTTTATCCTTTTTATGGGGGTCGGGCAACCGGCCCCGTAAAAAACGTACCGGCTCTTACGGGCCGGTATGTTATAATGTTCCGGCATCACGTTTTCAACGTGGAGGTTACATATGAGCTTCAACTTAAAAACCAAAGGCGTCCTCATAGCGGTGGCGGCCTCGTGTTTCGTAGCGGGCGCGGTCGTTACCGGGATATTGGATTTGACGCCCTACGGAGCGGCCGAGTCGCAACCCTCGGCGGACCTCGAGGCGTTGCGGCGCATCGGCCAGGGCTTCTCCCAAGTCGTCAAGGAAGTCTCCCCGGCGGTAGTAAACGTCAGGGTCTCTAAAGAGGTTAAGGTGAAGCACCCGCCGTTGGGTGAATCCCCCTTCGATTTCTTCGGCGAGAGCCCCTTCGGTAAATTTTTCGAGTGGCCCGAGGGAGAAGATTTCCTGCAACAGGGTTCCGGGTCCGGCGTGATAGTCAGCAAGGACGGTTACATCCTGACCAACAATCACGTCATAGCAGGCGCGGACGAGATTACGGTGGTGTACGGCGACGGCGATAGATACGACGCCGAAGTGGTGGGAACGGACCCCCGGACCGACCTCGCCGTCATAAAAATCGACGGCAAGGATTTACCGGCGGCGAAGTTGGGAGATTCCGACAAGATAGAGGTCGGCGAATGGGTACTGGCCGTCGGCAACCCGTTCGAACTTCAGAACACCGTAACGGCGGGTATAATTTCCGCGCGCGGCCGTTCGAACGTGGGCTTGGCCGATTACGAGGATTTCATCCAAACCGACGCCGCCATTAACCCGGGCAACTCCGGCGGGCCGTTGGTCAACCTCGACGGCGAAGTCGTCGGCATCAACACCGCCATCGCGACGCGCACCGGCGGGAATATGGGCATCGGATTCGCGATTCCCATAAATATGGCCAAGCAAATTATGGCCCAGCTTATTAAGACGGGGAAGGTTACCCGCGGATGGCTCGGCGTCTATATTCAACCCGTTACCCCCGAACTTGAAAACCAGTTTAAGCTTAAGTCCACCGACGGCGCTCTCGTCGCGGACGTTACGGGCGGCGGCCCCGCCGAAAAGGCCGGCCTGAAGCGCGGCGACGTCATCGTCGAATACCAGCGTGAGAAGATAGAGGATACCAACCATTTGCGCAACCTCGTCGCCGCGACCGATGTCGGCGCTGTGGCCGACGTCAAGGTAATCCGCGAAGGCCGGGAAAAAACGCTGAAGGTTAAAATCGGCGAGCTGCCGGAAGAAGAAGCGGTAATAGGGCGTCAATTCGGCGAAGGCTCGGAACGCGACGTGGGTTTTAGCGTGAGCAATCTGACGCCCTCCGTGAGGAAACAACTGGGTCTGCCGGAAACCCAGGAGGGCGTCGTCGTCCGCGACGTTAAGAAGACGAGCGACGCTTTCCAAAAAGGGCTCCGCGAGGGCGACGTCGTTGTAGAGGTTAACCGGGCCCGGGTCTCAAGCGTGGGCGACTTCAACGGCGTCATCTCGCGGGTTGGGGCCGGCGACGAAGTCCTCCTCCTGGTTATAACCGAGGGCCATACGAGGTACGTAACTTTCGAGATGGAAAAATAATACATTATGGCCTCGAGGATAACTCGCGACTACTACGAGGTCCTGGGCGTACCCCGCGACGCCCCGCTCGAGGAGATCAAGAGGGCTTACCGTCGCCTCGCGTTGCAATACCATCCCGACCGCAACCCGTCGCCCGAAGCGACGGAGAAATTCAAAGAGGCTTCGGAAGCCTTCGAAGTCCTGGCCGACCGCGACAAGCGGCGCACCTACGACGCGTACGGACACGAAGGGCTGCAAGGCCGCGGTTACGGCGGCATCGCCGATATCGACGACGTCTTCGAGCGCTTTTTCTCCGCCGGCGGCCTTTTCGGCGACTTGTTGTCGGATTTGTTCGGGGCCCGGCCTACGCGCCGCCGCCGGAGGCCCAGGCGGGGTTCCGACCTCTTGACTAGCGTCACGCTCGAGTTCGAGGAGGCCGCTCGCGGCGCCGTTCGCGAGGTCGAAGTCGAGCGACTGCGTACGTGCGGCGGCTGCGACGGCACGGGCGGCGTCGGCGGCAAACCCCCTGAACCGTGCCCGGTTTGCCACGGCGCCGGCGAGGTCGTCCAGCGGCACGGCTTCTTCAGCGTAGGCATGCCTTGTCCTCGCTGCGGGGGCGAAGGCGAGGTAATGGGGGAGGCGTGCGAAAAGTGCGGCGGCCGGGGCGTCCGGCTCGAGCGCCGCGCGATTAAAGTCGACGTCCCCGCGGGCGTAGACGACGGCATGCGCGTACGCCTTGTGGGCGAGGGTGAGAGCGGCCGCTACAGCGGCCCCCCCGGGGACTTGTACGTAGAGGTGCGCGTCAAACCCCATAAAATATTTAAACGCGACCGCGACGATGTTCTGTACGAACTCGAGATAACGCCGCCGCGCGCGGCCTTGGGCGGCGACGTGGTCGTGCCGACGCTCGCCGGCGAGGAGAAGGTTAAAGTGCGGGCCGGCAGCCGGGACGGCGACGCTATAAGGATAAAGGGGGCCGGCGTCCCGCGCCCGGGCACGAAAACGGTGGGCGACCAGGTGGTAACGTTGCGGGTAGTTGTCCCCAAGAAACTTAAGAAAAAGGCGAAGAGCCTTTACGAAGAGCTCCTGGCTTTGGAAGGCGAGGAATAGTGTACAAGAATACTGCCCGAGCGGCGGCAGCGGCGGCGATTACGTTTTTAATGGTCGTTGCGGCCGGTTGTGAGAAAAAGGCCGAACCGGGCGCGGAAATCAACGCCCGGGCCCAGGCGCTGTACGCCGACGGCGATTACGACGCCGCGGTGCGCCTTTACGACGAATTGCTCGTGGATTATCCGGCCTGGGCCGCCGAGAACAAAGTGGCCGAGGCGCGGAAGCAGGCGCAGGCTAAAGTCCTTTTTAATACCGCCCGTAAAGCGGCGCGGTCCGGCCGCTACGAGGAAGCGGGCGACGCTCTCAACGAAGCCCTGGCGCTCGCCCCGGACGACGTCGAGGTGAACTACGGCATCGGCTGGGTTTACGTCGAGCTGGCCTTGCAGTACCAAACGAAGGCCCAAATGACCAGGGGGCCGTCGCGCGTGGACTTCGCGTTGCTCGCCGACGCTCACGCCGACCTCGCCCGGGAGCGCTTCGAGCGCACCGTCAAACTGGGCCCGAAGCACTGGGCCGGTTATCGCGGTATGGCGGTATACCATATGTACCGCGGCGAAAACGAAAAGGTACTTGAGGCGTTGGCTAAAGCGGAGAAATATTCCGAAAAGGCGGAGGATAGAATCGCCGTAACGCGGCTGCGGTTCCGCGCGTACATCGCGGATAAAAAATTCGATAAGGCCAAAGAAACGCTCGACGCTTTAGTAGAAAAATACCCCGCGAGCGGCGAAGCGTACTTCGCGCTCGGCGAATATTACCTCCTCACCGATAAGCCCGATCTCGACGAAGCTGTAAAGGCGTTCGAAGTAGGACTTACCAAGGATTTCGAAGACGAGGGGACGCGAAACCAAATGTACGTGATGCTGTCGCGCTTGCGGATGAGGAACGGGGATTACGACGGCGCGTTGGCCGCGATAAAGTCCGCTCTGGCGACGGACCCTTTTAACGGCGTATTTACGGACGAGTACGCCGTAGCGTGGGGCGCCAAAAAATTGTCCGAGAAGAGGAAGAAGGAGTAATTAATCAATATCCTCGCATATTAGGAGGGCGTATGCGCGTAGCGGCGGTTTTAGCGTCGGCGGCGTGCGCGTTGAGCGCGTTCGGCTTGTACCCCGGCAAGATCGCCTTTACCTCGGACCGCGAAGGGAACCACGAAATATACCTGATGAAGGGCGACGGCTCGGACGTGGTCCGTCTCACCAACGACAAAGGGTACGACGACCAACCGGCCCTTTCCCCGGCGGGCGACCGCGTCGTCTTCGTTAGTAACCGCGACGGCAACCACGAACTCTACCTGGTCGGCGTTGACGGCAAGGGGCTCCGCCGTTTGACCGACACGCCGTACTCGGAGATAGACCCGTCTTTTTCACCCGACGGGCGGTGGATAATATATACGGCGATGGCGCAGGGCGATAAAGATATCTGGCGGTTGAACGTCGAAACCGGCGACACGGAAATATTGGTCGCCGGGGAAGGCGACCAATTCATGGCCCGGATGGCGTCCGACGGCGCGTTGGCGTACGTCGAGGACGGCGGTGACAACGAGGTCATGCTTCTCGAAGACGGCGCCAAGAAGAACTTGACCCTTTCGCCGGGAGTAGATACCATGCCGTCGTTTTCGCCGGACGGCGAAACGGTCTATTACGTTACCAACCGCGGCGGCGATTACGACTTGATGGCGGTAGGCCGCGACGGGTCCGGGACGCGCGAGATGGTCGCGCTGGAGAGCACGGAGGCGCGCGGCGCGCCGTCCCCGGACGGCGCTTATCTGGCGGTAACTTCGGATAAAGACGGGGACCTGGACATATATATTTTTTCGGTGGAAGGCGAGTTGCTCGAGCAACTTACCGTAAACGAAAGCGCCGATTACGAACCTTCCTGGAGCGAATAGGCAGGACGCGGAAATCCCCCTAAGACGGAGGTTTTATGAAAAGGCTTGCCGACATCTTCATCGTAGCCGGGTTTATCGGTTGGGTTATAGCTATCTTGACGCGCCTCGTAAACCGCGACTTCATATTCCCGGCGTTGCAATTGCCGGCGCAAACCTATCTGGACTTCGGCTGGACGTGCTTCATCGTGGCGGCCGTACTGTTGTTGCGCCATATGAGGGATAAATAAAGTGAAGATACTGGTCACGGGCGGCGCGGGTTTCATAGGTTCCCACGTCGCGGAGCGATACCTCGCGTCGGGGTGGGAGGTCGCCGTAGTAGATAACCTCTCGTCCGGGCGGCGGGGCAACGTCCCGGAGGGCGCGGCCTTTTACGAGCTCGATATCCGCGACTTGGAATTCGCCGAGGCCGTGGCGGCGGAGCGGCCCGACGTAATAAGCCATCACGCCGCCCAAATGGACGTCCGCATCTCGACCACGGAGCCGGCCTTCGACGCCGACGTCAACATCGTGGGGTCCATCAAGGTCGTCGAAGCCGCGCTGGCGGCCGGCGTCAAGAAGTTTATTTTCTCCTCGAGCGGCGGCGCCGTCTACGGCGAGCCGGAAGGATTACCCGTTACCGAGGAAACGCCGGCGCGACCTGTTTCCCAATACGGCTGCTCCAAGCTGGCCGTGGAACGGTATCTATATCTATATAACGTCCAACGAGGTTTGGATTACGTCGCGCTGCGGTACCCGAACGTGTACGGGCCGGGGCAGGACCCGCACGGCGAGGCGGGCGTGACCGCCATCTTCGCTTTGAAGATGCTCGACGGCGAGCCTTGCATTATATTCGGCGACGGCACCGAATCGCGCGACTACGTTTATATAGACGACGTCGTGGACGCGCACGCGCTCGCCGCCGACAGCGATTTCAGCGGGATATTATGCGTCGGCTCGAGTAAAGAGACGACGGTCCCCGAAATATTCGACAGCCTTTCGGCGTTGACGGGTAATAAGCTCGAGCCGCGGCGAGAGCCGCTTCGCCCGGGCGAGATCCACCGCATCTGCATCTCGGGCGCGAAGGCCAAAGAAATATTAGGTTGGGCGCCGAAGGTGTCGTTTGAGGAAGGGTTGGCGCGGTTGGTAGAATATGTAAAGGGGAATAGGGAAAGGTACCGATAACTACGCTCGATGGCGAAATGTCGAAGCCGGCCAAAGGGCCGGCTTTTTCCATAATTATCGGCGGGTTTTTAACGGTCCTTCATGACTGAATCGGCGTTAGAACATCACCTGGAACTCGCTCGCGATTACGTCGTTGGACGTGCGGTATTCGTCCTCGAGGATGCGCGTGTAGTCGCCGCGGAACATAAGGTTGCGGCCGAGGAAGTGCAGCGCGAGGCCCGCGGTGTAGCGGTCTTCGGCGATATCGCCCCGCTCGAGGATGGCGGGTTTCCACCGCTCGTAGCGCGCGTACGGCGCGAAATCCTGGAAGTAACGCCAGGGCAGCGGTTGGGTATACGTCAACGTGCCGAAATAGCCGCGTTCGTACGTATCCTTATAAACGTAATAGGGTTCCCTGTACTCGTGTGCTCGGATCGGGTAATCGTTGATAAAATGTTGCATATACTCGGCCAGGAATTCGAAACGCCAGGCTGTTAAAGATAGGTCGGCGCCGACGCGGGCCTCCGGAAGGAAGTGAAACTCCCTGGGCTGATATTCACGGTATTTCCACCTGTACTCTTTCGCGTAGAAATACGAAAGGCCGACGTTAAAAGTTTTGAGCCCCGGGACCGGCGCGCCGTAAACCCTACCGGCACCGTTGACCAGGGGACCCTCGCCGTTGAATACGCCTGCCGCGGCGCCGATTTTATAAGGCCAGCGCTCGCGCTCGAGGAGATAGTCGAACCGGACGCCGTAGTTCCTCCCTAGCGCGATTCTGGTGGAGGTTACGGTCCGAGCGTTGCATATAAGATAACCCTCGTACGTCGTGGCCTCGACGCCGAAGGGTACGAAGAAGCGGCCTACCTTGCCTGAAAAACCGGCGGGTAAGGCGGTTCCGATATAAGCTTCCCGCAAGTAAACGCGGTCGTACGTCGTTAGGTAAGGTTTTAGGTCGTAATCGACCTTGTCGAATACCCTGCCGTAAACGCGTAACTCCGCGTCGGAAACGTAGAAATTACTGGAACTGAGGTGGTCGTCGCCGACGTCGTAATAATTATAATAATGGCCGGCTTTTAGGAGAAACCCTAAGTTTACCGTAAGTTCCTCTACGGGTACGTCAACCGCTACGGCGTAAGCGGAGCCTGCGGCCGTAACGGCGAACATTATTACAACCTTCGGATATCGCATCTTTTCCCTCCTGTAATCGTAGGCGTAATACGGAAGGTGTTATTAAACATCGCAAGCTAGTTTAACATATAAGGCCGAAACGATTGATATTTTGAGGGTTACGCCATCGTTGTATTTATTGAAACAGCGACGGTGCGAGGCGCGTGAGGCACCTTTTACCGTCGCTCGAGTTGAAGCCGGGTTTTACCGTCTAACCCTCCGCCGTTATCGGTCCAGTATTCCCAATCCGTTCAAGCTTACTCACATACTACATTCAAAAGCTTATCGGGCACAAGTATTTTTTTCGCGACCTTTTTCCCCTCCAGGTAGCGGGAGACGTTCGCGTCGTCGTTTGCGGCGGCGAGGACGTCGTCTTCGCTCGAGCCGGCGGCGACGTCGACGCGGCCTCGCACCTTGCCGTTCACCTGTACCACGACCGTAACCCGCGCCCCGCCGACCGCTTCCGCGTCGTATTCTTCCCACCGGTCGCGGAAAACCGAGTCGTCGTGGCCGGCGCGGTGCCAAAGCTCCTCCGCCATATGAGGGGCGAAGGGCGCGAGCATCTTCATCAAGTGGTAGAGGGCGTAGCCGAACGCGGGCGATTTTTTATCTTCGTACGCGTACAGGGCATTAACGAAGTCCATCAGGAACGCGATGCAGGTATTGAAGTGCAGGCGCTCGAGGTCGTCGGTAACGCGTTTCAGCGTCTGGTGGGTCGTCAGGTACAGTCCTCTTTCGCTCGGGGAGAGCGTTTCGGCGTCCAGCGAGTCGCGCACGGTTCCTATATTCCCAACGACGAGGCGCCACACGCGGCCGAGCCACTTCGCCGCGGCGCCCACGCCCTCGTCGGTCCACTCCATATCCTTGCCGGGCGGGCCGGCGAAGGTTATGTAAAGCCGGGTCACGTCGGCGCCGTGTTCCGCGATGAACGGGCCCGCCGGGACGGCGTTCCCTTTCGACTTCGACATAACCTCCATCGCGGCCGAGCCGTCGGCCTTCGCGACGCGGGCCTTGACCATCCCCTGATTGAAGAAGTGGGGGAAAGGCTCCGCGTCGCGTACGAGCCCTTCGTCGGCGAGGAATTTCTGGAAGAAGCGCGCGTAAAGCATGTGGCTCACCGCGTGTTCGTCGCCGCCGATGTACTGGTCTACCGGCATCCAGAAGTTAACGCGGGCGGGTTCCCACGGCTTCTCGCCGTTATGCGCGTCGCAGTAACGCAGGAAGTACCAGCTCGAGTCCACGTACGTATCCATGGTATCGGCGTCGCGTTCGGCCGGGCCGCCGCATTTGGGGCACGTCGCCTCGACGAACTCGCGGCAGCTCGCCAACGGCGAACGCTCCGCGGGCGTAAAGTCCACCTTATCTTCGGGCGGAAGCAGCACCGGCAACTCGTCGTAGGGGACCGGGACTTCGCCGCAGCTCGAGCAGTGGATTATCGGAATGGGCGCGCCCCAGTACCGCTGGCGGCTTATGAGCCAGTCGTGAAGGTGGTAGTTGACCGCCGGCCGTCCCCAGCCCTCCTTCGGGCCGACTTCGGCGAGTTTGGCGTTGCCTTCCTCGGTCGTCAGGCCGGAGTACGGGCCGGAGTTCTCCATAACGCCGTAGTCCTCGAGCGCCTCTATCATCTCGCTTTCGTCCGCCAGGCCGCCGTCCGCGGGCCGGATGACGGGGACGACCGGGATGCCGTACGTACGGGCGAAGAGGAAATCGCGCTGGTCGTGGGCGGGGACGCCCATAACGGCCCCCTCGCCGTAGCTGATGAGGACGTAGTCGGCGACCCAGATGGGGACTTCCTCGCCGCTCAGCGGGTTGCGGGCGTACCGGCCGGTGAAGACGCCGGCCTTCTCGCCCGCCGCGGACGCGCGGTCGACCTCGGCCTTATTTATCGCGTCGCGGCAGAACGACTCCACCTCGTCTTCCGTCGGGAGCCCTTTTACCAACTCGGGAATAGCGGGGTGCTCGGGCGCGAGCGCCATAAACGTCACGCCGAAAAGGGTGTCGGCGCGGGTCGTGAATACGTCGAAGTGGCGGCCGTCGCCCCCGACGACGGGGAAGCGTACGACCAGGCCCTCGCTCCGGCCTATCCAGTTGCGCTGCAGCGTTACGACGTGGCGGGGCCAATTTTCCTCGAGCAGCGCGAGGTCGTCGAGCAGGCGGTCGGCGTATGCCGTTATCTTGAAATACCACTGCTCGAGGTAACGCCGCTCCACCGGCGTATCGCACCTGTAGCACGTCCCGTCTACGACCTGTTCATTAGCCAGGACCGTCCTGCACCCCGGGCAGAAGTTCGCGGGGCCGGACGTACGGTACGCCAGGCCGCGCTCGTAAAATTTGAGAAAGAGCCATTGCGTCCATTTGTAGTAGTCGGGGCGGTAGGCGGCGACTTCGCGGCGCCAATCGTAACCGACGCCGGCGCGCTTCAGCGTCTCGCGGGACGTCGCGATGTTCTCCGCGGTCCATTGGGCCGGCGAAATGCCGCGCTGGATGGCGGCGTTTTCCGCCGGCAGGCCGAAGCTGTCCCAACCGATGGGGTGAAGGACCTCGTACCCCCGCATAGCTTTGTAGCGACCCAGGACGTCGCCGATGAAGTAGTTCTTCATGTGGCCTACGTGGAGGTCGCCCGACGGGTAGGGGAACATCTCGAGCAGGTAGAATTTGGCCTTTTTCGAATCCTCGTCGGCCTCGAAGAGGCCGGCCTCTTCCCAGAATTCCTGCCACTTTTTTTCGACTATCGGGGCGTCGTATTCGTCGGCCTTCGCCATGTCCGTCACACCTCGGCTGCGGGAGTTATCAAAACGGCGGGCTGAGCGCCCGCCTGTGTTTTTGGGTATGCTGCCGCCGGCGGACGCTCATGCCTCCCGAAGTAGTAGAACGAGCTGCCGGCTGCTTTTCAAATACATCGTGTTTTTATACCATAAGTCTATCGCGGCGTCAACGTTAAATTAGCGCCGCGAAAACCTCGTCCGCGAGGAACAAGCCCTCCCGGCTAAGTCGGACGTTGTTTCCGTCTACCGTTACCAATCCCGCGGCGGCGAATTCCGCGAGTTCTTTTTGATAATACGCCCGGGGGTTGACGCCGAACCTATCTTCGAAGGCCGCGGCGTCGATGCCCGCGGTCAGGCGGAGCCCCAGGACCGCCGCCGTCCTCATTTCCCGGTAGGGGTCGGACGGTTCCGGGTTCGCGAGCGGCCAACGACCCGTCGCCGCGGCGGCGCAGTATTCGTCTAAGTCGGGCGGATTTCGGTAACGGCCGCCGCGCCAATGGCTGGCCGCCGACGGCCCGAAGCCGATATATTCCTCGTCGCGCCAATACTTTAGATTATGGCGGCACTCGCGTCCCGGCCGCGCAAAGTTCGACGTCTCGTAGTGGACGAAACCGGCCGCGGTTAGCGTGTCCACGGCCTTGTAGTACATCGCGGCCTGTTCGTCGTCGCCCGGGAATTCGTAGGCCGCCCGCTCGCGGTACATTTTAACGTTAGGCGCGAGCGTAAGGCCGTAGAGTGAGACGTGGTCCGGCTTCAGCGCCAGGCCGCGCTCGAGGTCGCGAGCACAATCGTCTAAGCTTTGCCCCGGCAGGCCGTACATCAGGTCGATGGAGACGTCCGCGAAGCCTTCGGCCCGGGCGCGCCAATAGGCGTCTTCGGCCTGCGCCGCGCTGTGCCGCCGCCCGAGGGTTTTAAGCATAGCGTCGTCGAAGGTCTGTATCCCGAGCGACAAGCGGTTGACGCCGCCGTCGGCCAGCGCTTCCAGAACTTCGCCGGTCAACGACTCCGGGTTGGCCTCGCAAGTTACCTCGGCCTCGGGCGCAACCGCGAAGCGGCCCGTAAACTCCGCTAAGGCTTCGCTTAGGCGTACCGCCCCGAGCGCGGTAGGAGTTCCGCCGCCGAGGTAGAGGGTGTCGGCGCGCACGTCGCCGAGCGATAGGGACGCGGCGCCGACCTCGCCCATAAGCGCCCTAACGTACCGCGCCGCGGCGCGCTCGTCGTACGGCGCCGTCGCGAAGTCGCAGTAGCTGCAGCGGCCCGCGCAGAAGGGGACGTGTACGTAGACGCCTAACATTATTAGAAAAAAAGGGGCGACGGCGTCGCCCCTTTAGAGTTACGTTTAATTTTCGCTCGTTCTATCCCACCAATACTTAAGCCGCCAGCGGTCCTCGCTTTGTTCGTTCTGATATTTTTCGAACTTGAAATTACAATAACCCTTGTCGGCGCTATAACCGTTAAGTTCGTCTATCATTAAGATGAGCGATATGGATATATTATCAGCCTGGTATTCATCTTCTTCGGGTTCTGGTTCGCCGACGCGGCTCGTCGGTATGGAGAGCGAAATGCTGTATGCGTTCTGGAACATTTTTTCCGTAGCGCTCCAGTCGGTCGTATAGCTCCACGATTCGGGGATTATGTACTCCTTACCGGGCGGCGTTTTCCCCACGTCGCGGGGGTCGAAGTAGAAGACGAAATTGGGGCTCAAAGCCTTTTTGTAAAGGTTAATGTCCGTTTGGTTGTATGCGATTTCGATGTTTTTTAAGACGTTTACGGGGCTGGTCATTAAGACGGGTTGCTGCGGCGGCACAGGGTCCGGCGGGCTAAACAAGCAACCCGTTAGCGCCATAGCCGCCGCCGCGGCGGCCGCGGTTACGAATATGCCCCGCAACGTACCGTACTTTTTACTTTGATATTCCATCAGTACCTCTCGTTTTATTCTCTCAGTGTTGATTCCAATGGTTATTATATTTTAAAAAGTCGTCGATGTCAAGCCGTTTGCCACGATATAAGTATCGGCGGGGCGGGAATAGTTACGCGTTTTTTACGCCGGGGGGTTCCGTGGCCGGGCGGGAACGGCTTGCGCTTTCGGGGAGTTCGCGGCCTAAACTTCGGCCGCCCGGATGGTGCTTTTTACCCGGGCGACCCCGCGAGGTTCGGTTGCGGAGGGGAGGCGGTGTTTACCGCCCGTTTTCCCCGCGCAAGGCCGTCGCGGAGCGGTAGTATTCGGTGGGAGGGGATATGATGTTAAAAAGAAAAATTCAGGCCGGCGTCGAGGTCGAAAAAAGTTTCGGCCGGTACTTCTTTATAACGGCGAATGCTGTTTTTTATATGGTACGAATGACTCGAGCTCGAGCTCGCCGTTAACGTTAAGTTCTCCGAAACCACGTACGTGACGCCGGCGCCGCCGGCGTAGCCGTAAATTATTTGCCAATCCTCCGGGTCGGGTTCGAAGACGCCTTCGATTTTTTCCCTCGAGTAGGAGAAGTAGAGGTTTAATTTTAACTTGTCGGAGGTATTTATCTCGGCACCCGGGTTAACCCCTATATTCCACCGGCGCCTATTGGTACGCGGGCTTGCGGGGAAGTAATCGCGGCCGTACGTAATATTTACCCCTACGTTCGGTTTAAAAAGTTCGCCGAAATCGCGCCGTATATTCGTGTACAAGTGGCGGTTGATCTGCGCACTGTCGGTTCTTGTGGTTAACGGGTCGACGAACGCCGTACTGTTTTTGCTTATATCGGTTTTTATCTCTACGGTAGTATCGCTCGTTACGTCGTATATGAAAGACGTACCGAGTAAAATTTTTAAGTCGTCGTGGTTGTTATCTATGGCGGAATCCGGGTCTTTGTATCGATATATGACGACGTTCATCGCCGTATTTACGTCTACACGCAGGTCCTCGGTCCAGTCGAAGCCGACGTTGCCGTCCAGGTTGTTGAACTTCGTCGTCTGGTCCTGTTCCGGGAAAACGAGTTTATGCGGCCGGCTCTCGGTGAGGTAGTGCGCGAGGTGAAAGGTAACGTCTTCGCCGAGGGCGAGGTCGAAGTCCGAAGTGATTCTATAACTCTTCGATATTTCGCACGAGCTGGCCGAGCCCGGTTCGTCGCGAGGGGGGAGTTTGCCGTCGGCATCCCTCAAGAAGTTCTCGGTCTCTTTATAATTGACGGCGACGTTGACTTCCGAATGCTCGCCGGGCTTAACGCGGATATTGGCGGTATTTTCGAACCCCGCTCTCTCAACGTCGTAGCGCACTTCGTTGAGTAATTTGCGGTAACGGTCCTTGTTCTCGTAGAAATCTCGCCCGCCGGTAAAAGATACCGAGTTGGTGAGCGACAGCAACGAGCTTACGTTGTACGTTACGTCGCCGGAGGCGTTACCGTTTAACGCATCGCTATCCAGCGCCGGTTCCAATTTGTCCCGCGCTACGCCGTCCGTAACGCCGAAAGACAGATTGAGGTTAAATTTTTCGCTTAAATCTTTATTCATGCCGATTTGGCCGGATATGGTATTTCCGATTTTGCGCGATACCGCCGGTTTCGGCTTGCGTGGAGGGTACGTTCGCGTCTTAGCTACCTCGATTTTAGAAGAGCTAATATCGCCGGTATAATCCAGACTCAAAGTCGTAGCCGCGGTCAGGTTATAGTCCACCCCGCCGCCGAAATTGTGGGTTCGGCTTGTCGTCGGCGGCGGCACCTCTTCGCCGCGCGCTATTAATATTTCTTGGGAAGAGTCCTGGACCCCCAACCGTAGATCGGTTTTCAAGTCGTCCGAGAATTGATAATCCAGCGAAGAGTTCACGCCGTTGGAGGAACTCTCCGTTTTAAATTCGTCGTACTCCTCGCTGGGGGGACGGTGTACCAGGTCATACGAGTTGCCGTACAAGACGTTCAAGCGCCACGGCGACGGCGGGTCGTAGTCGATAGTAAGGCTCGTGTTCCTTCCGCGCGAGGACATGTTGTCCTCAGGGTTATAGCCGTTTTTGAGCGACGTCGACGTCGAGAAGTCGAGGTTTCCGGTCAGCGGTACGGTATACGAAACGCTCGCCCCCGCGTTTTTTGAGTCGCTGCGGGAGTAAAAATCCAAGTCGAAGGTTTTGGCCGACTCGGCCTCCTCGCCACCCTCGTCGGCCCGCGCCGGCGCGAAGAGCGTAAACACCGTAAATATCAATAGGTACTTAATCGCTGATTTCATCTAAGAATGACGTTCCAGCCGTCAAAGGCCCGACGGCGAAGTTCTCCGCGACGGTCTGACCCGCGTCCGCGAGGGTAGCCCTCGTACCCAGCGGAACGGCGCGTTTGAGGCGGCGCTGCCACGCGAGTAGGGGCGTATATTCGCGGCTGTGGTCCGTGCCGGGCGTCGTCGGGTCGTTGCCGTGGTCCGATAGGATTAGTAGTAGATCGTTCGAAACCATCTCACTCTCGATAGTCGGCAGCGCGGCGTCGAAATCCTCTAAAGCTCGGGCGTAACCCTCGACGTCGTTGCGGTGGCCGTATACGGTATCGGTATCGTTAAGGTTCACAAACAGCAACCCTTCGAAGTTACCCCGCAGCTCGGCCTTCACGTTGTTAACGCCGTCGGCGTTGTCCTTAGTGTGGCGACAGTGGGTGAAGCCGCGGCCCGCGAACATGTCGTCTACTTTGCCGACCCCCCTTACGTCGAACCCCCCGTCATTAAGCTCGTCGAGCAGCGTGGGCGCGGGCGGAGGCAGCGAGTAGTCGCGGCGAGCGTCGTTCAATCGGTAGAGCGAGCCGGCTTCGCCCCCAAACGGCCTGACGATGACCCTGCCCACGGCGTACGGCCCGGCCATGACGTCCCGCGCTTTCCGGCCGATAGCGTATAGTTCCTCGAGCGGTACGACGTCGACGTGGGCGGCTATTTGGCAAACGCTGTCGGCCGACGTGTAAATTATCAACGCGCCGGTTCTAAGGTGTTCTTCGCCCAATTCGTCGATTACCTTCGTGCCCGACGCGGCCCGGTTGCCTATGAATTCACGGCCGGTGGCGACTCTCAACAGCTCTACCGCTTCCGGCGGGAACCCTTCCGGGAAAAGGGGAAAGCCGTCTTTTAAAACGACGCCGGCGATTTCCCAATGGCCGCCGATGGAGTCTTTCCCGGCCGCGGTCATTTTAAGCTTGCCGTAGCCGCCCGTCACTGCGGCCTCTTCGAACCCGGGGAGGCGCGTCAAGCGGCTAAGGCCCCGGGCGGCGAGGTGGGGAAGTCGTAGCCGCCCGCGAACCTTAACGACGTTGCCCAGACTATCGGAGCCCCCGTCGCCGAAGTCGGCCGCGTCGGGTAATTCGCCTATCCCGACGCCGTCGAGTATGACGACGACGATGCGGTCGAAGCGTCTATCTGCCGTAGTCACCTCGAAGCGCCGCGAGCGCGGCTTCCAACGGGGCTCTGGCCACGCCCTCCTCGGTTATAACGGCGTCGATTAAATACGCCGGCGTGACGTCGAATGCCGGGTTGAAAACGTTCACCCCTACGGGAGCGGAACGCGCGCCGGCGAAAGACGTTACTTCCTCCGCGTCGCGCTCCTCGAGCGGGATATCGTTCCCCGAACGCATCGCGAAGTCCACCGTCGAAAAGGGCGCCGCCACGTAGAAGGGGACCAGGAAGCGTCGCGCCAGAAGCGCTAGGTTGAGCGTCCCGATCTTATTCGCCGCGTCGCCGTTGGCGGCGACGCGGTCGGCGCCGACGATGACGCAGTCGACCTTCCCCCGCGACATCACCGCGGCGGCCATGTCGTCGCAGATAAGGGTGGCCGAGATGCCGGCCTGTGCCAATTCCCAGGCCGTCAAGCGGGCACCTTGCAGTAAGGGCCGCGTCTCGTCGACGTATACGGAAATGGTTTTCCCTTCTTCGGTCGCGGCGTATACGGCCCCCAAGGCCGTGCCGTAGTCGACCGTCGCCAGCGCGCCCGCGTTGCAGTGAGTTAAAACGGTCGCGCCGTCTTCCAGGAGAGCCGCGCCGTACTCGCCTATGCGGCGGTTGGCTTCCCGGTCTTCCCGCTCTATAGCGTTCGCCTCTCGCGCCAACCTTCCGTAAAGGTCCTCGGCTGAGGCCGCGTCCTCTTCGGCCGCGGCCGCCATCCGGTTGACGGCCCACGCTAAGTTGACGGCCGTAGGCCGCGCGGCGACCAATAACTCCGCCGCCCACGCGACGCGCCCCCTTAGTTTTGCGGGCGACCCGTTCCTCCCGGAGCGCGCGGCGAGCAATACGCCGTAGGCCGCGGCGACGCCTATCGCGGGCGCGCCTCGCACGACCAGCCTGCGAATGGCGTCGCGTACCTCTTCGGCCGACTCGCAACGCCTCACGGCCAGCTCGGTGGGTAAGAGCGTTTGGTCGATAAGCTCGAGCGCGTCGCCGGTCCACGTCAACGTCGGCAGCCGCATATTCCGAAGTCCTCCACGCTTAGAAGCGATTTTATTTAAAACGCGGGCTTAAGTCAAGCGCTAAGGCCGTTACCCTATTGCACCCGGCAAACGATTTATGGTAAATTGTGGCGATACGCGGCGTTCACGGTAAGGTTTTACCGAGCTTCGTTCGGATATTAGGCCGCCGGGGGTATGCGTTCCCGGTCGGGTTTACGGAAATGGCGGAAGAGAAGACGTTGGACGCGGGAGCCGGGCGGCAAGCGGTATTGAAGCCCGAGCTGAAGGAGAGGCCGCCGCTGGGGACGGTAGTAGCCGTCGTACGGTTCGCCGCGCCGTGGTGGCGCGGCGCGGTACGCCGCAAGATAGCCAAATTTTTGGACGGTTTGATAGCGGCTTTCCGTATCCGGGCCCGCGACGAACCGGATTTGACGATCATCGAAGAAGGCCATAAAGTCGTCGTCCGGCGCCGCCTGGGGGGCGGACGCGGCGAGGTACGGCTTGAACGCGGCGGCCGCGCCCGCGGCACGTTATACTGCGACCAACGCGAACTGGAAAACTTGTACGCGCTGGGAATTTTGGCCGGCGCCGAGGTATTCCGGCCCGAAAAAGTAGCCCAAGAGAGCCCGGGGCCTACGTAAGAAGATGGCGACGATAGCCGATAACGTAAGGGCGGTGCAGGACCGCATAGCCGCCGCCGCCGAACGGGCCGGGCGAAACGCGGGGGACGTAACGCTCGTGGCGGCCGCCAAGACGCGCAGTGCGGCCCAAGTCCGCGCCGTAATCGAAGCCGGCGTTGGAGTAATAGGGGAAAACCGGGTACAGGAGGCCGAAGTCAAGATCCGCGAGCTCGCCGGCGTCGAATCCGAATGGCATATGGTGGGTCACTTGCAGCGGAATAAAGCGGCGAAAGCGGTACGGCTTTTCGGGATGGTCCAATCGCTGGACAGCCCCCGGCTGGCGGACGAGCTCCAAAAGCGGGCCGCGGCCGCCGGGAAAGTTTTACCCGTCTTGTTGGAGGTAAACACGAGCGGGGAGGAGACTAAATTCGGCGTGGCGCCCCAAGCGGTCGCCGATTTTGCGGGATACGTCGCCGGGTGCGCCAACCTCCGCCTGGAGGGTTTAATGACGGTCGGCCCGCTCGGCGCGGGCACGGCCGCCGCGGCGAGCGCGTTCCGTACGCTGCGCGACCTGTTCGAAGAAATCGCGCCGGCTTTCGGCGGCGCCTTCCGATGGTTGTCTATGGGGATGACGGACGACTTCGAGCTCGCGGTCGAGGAGGGCTCGAATATGGTAAGGGTAGGGAGGGCGTTATTCGGGCCCCGCTAAACTATTTCGTACTTCTCGGCGTGAGGGTTGGCGAGCAGTCCGAGCGAACGTTCCCGGGTTACCAGGATTTCTTCGACGTACTTCGGGTCCGCGCCGCGCGATAATTCGATGGTCCAGGCGACGCCGCGGCCGGCGGCCACGACGCCGTCGTACCCCAGCTCGAGCGCTAAATGGCGACACAACGATTCGTCGAAAAGGCCTTCGCGCGGGTACACGAGCGCGACGTAGGTGTCGTCTCGCGATAGCGGCCTTTCGACGGTACGTACCGTGAACGTCTCTTTGTTGGGATTGGCGAATAGGGTGGTACTCTCCGCGATTTCGCGAAGGTACGCCAGCGCCTCGGCCTCTCCTCCCGTAACGGCGATGCGGTAATAATCTTGGCGTTTTAGGTCGGCCAGTATGTCGCCGTACCCCAGCCGTTCCGTCAAGGTTTGGCGCGCCGTTAAGGCTACGCGGTCTACGACCCTGAGGGTAACGAATAGTTCCAACTCGACGTGTTTAGCCGTCTTCAACGCCACGCGTTAAGATAACATCATTCCTCTCGGCGCGCAACGTCATTATCTCAGTGTTTGACGGGTCGCTATGGCTATGCTATATTCGCGCGGTAAAGGTGTCGCACGCTGAAGTGAGTTAGATGGATATAGAGAAAAACGGCGAGTTAAGGGAAACGGGCCCGGCGGAAATATTCACCGCCGTCCATAAGGCACGCGCGTACGGGGTCATTCATTTCAAAGGCCCCGGCGGAGAGACCGTCTTCGTAACGTTTAAACGCGGCCTCGCTCAACACGCTTCCGGTAAAGGGGTCGAAGGAGAAGCCGCGGTGCAAACGGTACTTACGTGGCGGGAAGGGGAGTACCGCTTTATCGAGGACGTAATGCCGGACGAAGAGGATTTCCCGGTCAACGTCCCGCCGGAGGTAGCGGTAGCTCTGGGCGTCGGTAAGGCCGAGACCTTGAAAGGAGCCGCGGCCGCGAAAGTACCGCCCCCCCCGATTTTAGCGGCGGGCGAGCCGGCGGGGCCCGTATCGGCGAAAAGCTTGGCGGAACTTTTCGGCGGGCTGGAAAAGGAGAAATTTACGGGGTGTTGCGCCGTCGGCCCGGCGGCGGAAAGGTTGGGGTTGTTTTTATTCATCGACGGCGCCGCGGTAGGCGGCCTTATGTGGGATTGCGATAGTTACCGACGCGGCGACGAAGCGGCGGCGGCTTTGGAAAAGGTTTTCGAACAGGTACGGGGGAAACTCGAGCTGTTCAGCGCAGGCGAGAGGGCGGCTTCGGCGATGGCGGTAGCTTTCGCCGGGCACTTAGCTATCACGCGAATGCCTTCAGCCGCGGTCAATATCGAAGAATACCTGTCGTGGGCCCGCAAGGCGCGGATTACCGGCTTGGTCTCGATTATCGCCGGCGAGAAGGCCGCGAATATTTTAATAAAAAACGGCGACGTCCTCGGCGCCGTCGTAGCCCCGGATGCTACCGTTAATACGGAGCCCGACGAGGCGTTGGCGCTGTTCTACGCCCGGGAGGCCACCGTCGAAGCGTACGCCGCGAAGGCCGGGATTATTTAACCGGGAACCCGGCTTATCCCCGGGGGCCCGGCCGATTAAGCGAACGCCATCGCGACTACCCCTGCGGTTATGGCGACCGCACCCCCCAGACGGCGCCAACGGCCTCCTTCCCCCAAAAATCGCGCGCCGAAGAGCACGCTGAATATCATGCCGACGTTGCGCGCGGCGCCCATGTACGATACGAGCGTCATGTTGAGGGCGATGAGCGCGCACAGGAAACCGCCCATGGCGACGACGCCGACGACCGCGGCGAGGAAAAAGTGGCGATACAAGTACCGGGCCGCGGCGAAGGGAGAACGGGTAGCCAAACAATATACGCCGAGGGTGGCCGCGGCGACGAGCCACGCCACGTAGATGGCGGCGTACGGCGGGATGAACCCGATGGCCCACTTGTAGCAAACGTGATGGGCCGCGATGGCGGCGCCGGTCAAGAGGGAAAGTAGAACCGTGGCGGCCGTAACGCGCGCGCCGCGGCCGGGCCAGGCGACGGTGCTTATCCCCGCTACGATAAGGCCGATGCCGACGTAACCGGTAATCGTAACGTCCTCCGCGAGCAGGGTTATCCCGCCCGCCAGGATGAACAACGGCGCCGAGCCGCGGCTCACCGGATAAACGAGCGAGAGGTCGCCGCGGCGGTACGTATACGTCAGCAGGATAAAATAAACCCCTTCGATAAAACCTGCGAGCGCCGTCGCGACGAAGGGCTCGAGAGTCGGTGCCGGGAGGCGGGGCGCGATGAATATTACGAAGGGCGGGGTATATAAAGCGAGCGCCGACACCACCGCGCCGAAAAAAAACACCGACGGGTCCGAAGCCTTTTTAACCAGAAAGTTCCATAAAGCCAGAACGAACCCGGAAGCGACTATCAAAAGTATGGCCGTGACAGGCATAATTGGTTGAAAGGATACCACCGCGCCGGCCGCGGGTCAACGCGAAAATCCGGCCGTGACGGAGGAGGCGACCGCGGAAACGGCCGGCCTACGGCGCGGGTTCGGTGTCGGGGAAACAACGGGGTAAAAACATCTTGACACCCATCGCCATTATTGGTATTTTCTCGGCGGATACAAGGAGCTATTATTCGTAGATGATTAAACAGGATGTTCGCTTCTTGAAGGTAAAGTTGTTGATAACGTTGGCGGTAGCGGCGGTCCTGTGCGCCGCGATCGTGGCTTGTAGCTCTTTAAAGGGCGGCGAAGAGAAGAAAACCGCGCCGGCGCCTACGCCGGAAGCCGGCAAGGTATCCAAGGTTACGTCCGGTGACACGACGACGTATTCCGGGGTCCTGCGCGGCGCGAACGATTCCAATAAGTTCGACGTCTTCGCGGAAAGCGACGAGATCGAAGTCGAATTCGATTGGCCCGACGATACGTACTTCCACGTCAAAGTACTCCGCATGGCCGGCGACGACTTGGGCGACTTCGACTTGAGCGAAAGCGAGATAATCGAACTTACGGGCGGCGGTAAATTCACGCTGACCGTATATTCCAAGGGCGGTGACGGCCCTTGGACCGCGACTTACACCGAGTAATTATCTAAACCCCTCCTCTTGGGCGTCGGCATTCGCGGGTCGGCGCCCTTTCTTTAACGAAGGTCGTTCTATGGTTGCGATAGATATCGACAAGCTGTTAGCGGCGGCGAGCGCGGTCCGAGAACGAGCGTACGCCCCTTATTCACGTTTCAAGGTCGGCGCCGCGGCGTTGGGGAACGACGGCCGGGTCTACCTGGGCGCGAACGTCGAGAACGCCTCGTACGGCTTGAGCCTTTGCGCCGAGCGCGCCGCGGTGGCCGCGGCCGTAGCGGGCGGCGCGTCGGAAATACTCGCCGTGGCGGTGGCCGCGAGGCCCCCCGTCCCGCCGTGCGGCGCGTGCCTTCAGGTAATCGCGGAGTTGGGCCCCGAAGCCGCCGTGGCTTGGGGCGACGGCGCCGGGGGTTATGAGGTCGCGGAAGTAGCCGAGCTTTTAACGAGGCCTTTCAGGCTCGAGCGAGGCGGAGGCGGGTAAGAACGTTATATAACGCGCCGGCGCGGCCGCCGTTCTAAAAGTGCCTATTATAGAACGTCCCCGAAGAGGGCCGTAGGTCACGCGCATCTTAACTATATTTAAATCGCTTGAAATAAGGTAGGCCGTTTATTATAATGAAATAATCGAAAAGTCCGGGGAATATAATTACGAAGCCGACGATAGCGTTTTCATCGCGCGGGCTTCGTCGTACGAAGATGGGGAACTCCGCCGGGCCGTAGAGGGTATCGTGGACGCGGCGGGCGGTTGGGATGAGGTGGCCCCTCCCGGCCGTCCGGTACTCGTAAAGCCTAACCTTATGGCCGCGCGGGAACCGTCCCGTGCCGTTACGACGCATCCGGCTCTTATCCGAGTTTTGGCGGAACTATTGGCGGCTCGGGGCCGGGACGTAATAATAGGCGATAGCCCGGCCGGCGCCGTCAGGGGGATTAAGCGCGTTTGGGAGAACACGGGCGCGGCCGAGGCGGCGCGCGCGGCGGGAGCGCGGCTCGTATCGTTCGAGGCCGAGGGGTCGGTCCCGCGGCCCGTAAAGAGCCGCTTCGTCGAGGAAGTGAGGGTTACGCGCTTTTGCGACGAGGCGACGGTAATAGGGGTAGCGAAGCTCAAAACCCATTTTCTAACGATTTTGACGGGGGCGGTAAAGAATTGCCTGGGCGTAATTCCCGGCCTGGCGAAAGCCGAGCTGCACCGGCGCGCGCCGCATCCGGACGATTTCGCGGAGCTGGTGGTAGACTTACTGCCGGCGCTGGCGCCGAGGTTCGCTTTCGTGGACGGCGTCGTCGGCTTGGAAGGTGACGGCCCGGCGTCGGGCGCGACACGGAGTTTCGGCCTTATCGTCGGCGGATACAACGCCGCGGCCGTAGACGTAGTATTGACGCAAATCCTGGGGTTCGCGCCGGAAGACGTGCCGACGGTCAAGCTCAGCGTCGAACGGGGCTTGACGTCTTCGGCGCCGGATATAATCCTGCGGGATGCCGAATACTCGGACCTGGTTTTCGATGATGTCGCGACGCCCGGCAGCCTGTGGCTCAGGCACTTGCCGCGGCCTTTGTTGCGTTTCGCGGGCCGCCAATTTGTTATTAAGCCCGCGGTAAGGATAGATAGATGTACGGGGTGTAAGCGCTGCGTGGAGTCTTGCCCGGTGGCGGCGGTGCATATGACGGGCGGCGTGGCGGAGATCGACCCTTCAAGATGTATCGAGTGTTTGTGTTGTTACGAGACTTGCGCGGACGACGCCGTATATCTAAAACCGTCGCGCGCGGCCCGTTTGTACTACGCGTTGCGCGACTTCAAGCACCGGCGCCGCCGGCGCTTACGCGCGTAAGGTCGTCGGACGCCTAACCGGCGGAGGTAACGTGAAGACCATAGCTCTCATTCTGTTATCCGTGGCGCTGGGCGTTACGGGTCAGATTTTCCTGAAACAGGGCGTCTCGGCGGAGGGCCCTATAACCGGTTTGAATAGAGCGGTTTTGGTTACGCTATTTAAACCGCTGGTCCTTCTGGGCCTGTTCTGTTACGGCCTTTCGTCGATATCTTGGCTCGTCGTCTTGAGCCGCACCGAGCTTTCGTTCGCTTACCCTATGGTGGCGCTCGGCTACATATTGGTCTTTTTCCTCTCGTGGTGGTTTTTCGACGAGCGGGTGACGTGGATCCGGGTAGCCGGCTTATTTTTAATATGTTTCGGCGTCGTGCTGGTAGCGGTAACGAAACCGCCGGGTACGCAATAATATGGTCAAACCCTATTTCCCTAAAGACCTTAAAAAGGCCCTGGTCCTCCAGCGAGAAATGGCCGGGTTGGTCAAGTACGCCGGCCGGCCGAAACGCGTACGTCGCGTGGCCGGGGTGGATGTCGCCTACCACCGCGGCCGTTCGTTGAACTTATGCGCCGTCGTCATTCTCTCCTACCCGGAGCTCGAGACGGAGGAGGTAGTCTGCCGGCAGGGCCCGACGCCGTTCCCGTACGTACCCAGCCTGCTCAGCTTCCGGGAGGCGCCGTTGTGTTACGACATTTTACACTCCCTTCGTAAAAAATTCGATATCCTATTGGTCGACGGCCAGGGAATAGCCCACCCGCGCCGTTTCGGAATCGCGTCTCACCTCGGCGTCCTCCTCGACGTGCCAACCATCGGCTGTGCGAAATCCCGCCTTATCGGCAAGGGACCTAGAAGGTTAGGTAAAACCAAGGGTTGCCGCGGTTCGCTAATGCACGACGGCGAACGATTGGGCACCGTACTCAGGACCCGTACCGGCGTTAAACCGATATACGTATCTGTAGGCCACCGCACCCGTCTCGATTGGGCTGAGGAGTTGGTGCTCGAGTTAACCCCCCGCTTCCGTATCCCGGAGCCGATTTCTCGAGCCCATACGGTAGTCACCAAAGAACGTCTAAGGATGGACATCGAAAGTGATTAATTCCCAGGCGTTTAACCCTTATTATTAAACAAACCCTATTAGATGAGCATTAAGCCGGAAGATTTCGTAGAACTGGCTAAAGGACGTCGCTCGAGCCGGGCGATGTCCCCCGAACCTATACCCCGCGAGCATCTGGACGCAATCGTCGAATGCGGTCTCTTCGCGCCTTCCGGGTCGAACCAGCAACCTTGGCATTTTGCGGTCGTTACGGATAGAAAATTAATAAACAAGATGAAAGATGCCGCGGTTGCGAAGGTCGAATTGATTAAAGACAGGATATCGTCGGCCAGCGCACAACGCAGCTTCGACGGATATATTCAATACATAACGTTTTTTGATAATTCGTCGGCCGTAATATGCTGTTTCGTCGAGCCTTACCGCGCGCTACTTGAGCGTTTGTTGAGCAGGTACGCGCCCGAAATATCAGTGAGTACGCGTGAAAACGCGTCCGTGCAGAGCGTCGCCGCGGCGGTGGAGAATATGTTGTTGGCGGCGCACGCGTTCGGGTACGCGGCCTGCTGGATGACGGGGCCCCTTATCGCGAAAGAGGACATCGAAAAGCTCGTTAAGCCGGAGGGAAATTGGGACCTTTTAGCGATAGTGGCGCTCGGGCAACGGCTAGGGGGCAAAGACGCGCCTCAAGCGCCGAAGAGGCGCCCTCGGGAGGAAACCGTTTCGTTCTTCGGCGAGTGACACGGGACCATGTTCGCCCCCTTGAAATACGTACGGTTAGCGTTACCGTTGGCGGTGGTCGCGGCCGCGCTCGCGGGCTGCCGGGGTTCGGCGGAAAACGCCCGGGGGATGCCCGCGGCCGCGCCCGAAGCAGCCGTAGTGGTCCTTAACGGCGCGGGCAGGGGGGAGGTGTGCGAGGCCGTAGCCGCCAAGCTCGGCGTGGAGCTGCCGAACGGCGTCGACGGCCATAGGGACGGCGACGGCGAATTGGACTATTCCGTTCGCGAGACCCTTATCCGGTGCGACGAGCGTTATATGAAGCAGGCGGAGGGCGTACGGCAAAACCTGGGTTTCGGCACCGTTTCGTACGAAAAGGGTTTGGATAGAATCGAAATAGTCGTTGGTTGGGACGCGCCGGCGTCGTCGTTCGACCGGGCGCCCGCGAGCGGGATATATATCGATAAATCGGAAAACGCCGTTTATTTCTTCGAAGACGGCGAGCTGGCCGACGTTTGGCCGTGCGCGGTAGGGAAGGCCGAGACGCCGACGCCCACCGGCCGCTTCGAGGTTACCGTGACGTTGGAAAAGCCGACCTGGTATTGGCAGGGTAAGGCGATTCCGCCCGGGCCGGAAAACGGCTTGGGCGATTGGTTCATCGGGATAAACAAGAAGGGTTACGGCCTTCACGGCACGAACGAGCCGCCCAGCATCGGTACCGCCGCTTCGCACGGCTGCGTACGAATGTACAACGACGACGCCGGCGAATTGGTGAAAGTAGTTTCGCCCGGAACGCCGGTTGTTATAGTGGAATAAACGCGCCGGGGGAGGGTTTCTTGGCTCCACCCATCCCCGTTAAATTTTTTTGGCGTTTCAAACGGTGACGTAGGCTTCGGTAAGGGTTTTTGCGACGCGATGCGAAAAATTAAGGCTTTGGAACCATAGTAGCGACCGTTTACGCGGAGGTCGAAAATGCCGGAAGAAAAATGTCCTAATTGTGGGACGCCGTACGAGTCCGACGCGACGTTTTGTATAAATTGCGGCGCGAAACGGGAGGAAGCGGCGGAGAGCGAGCCGCCCGCGCCTTCGGAGGCCGCAACGCCGGCGGAACCGGGCCCCAAAGACGAACCCCCGATAGAAGAACCGCCGCCGAGGGACGAACCCCCGGACGTTAAAACGCCGCCCCCCGCGGAATCCGCGTCAGATAAGGGTGTTTTAGAACGCCCTGACGACGAAACGGAAAAAACGGCGCCGGGAGAGCCGAAGAAAAAAAGCAAGAAGGGTTGTTGTATCGCCGCGGTCTTCGTCGGCGTAATCTTCTTGTTGGCGGTAGCGTGTGTCCTGGGCCTCCACTTCACCGGCATGCTGGAGGAATGGGGCCTGGCCTTGGACGGCGAAGGCGTCACGCACGATTTCGCGGCCGTTACGGAGGACGATTTCACGGTATGGCAAAAGGGCGAGGGGGCGGTCGTAAAACCCGAAAAAGAGATGCTGAAGGTCCGGAACGCGCTGGTGGGCCTAAACTACGACCCCGGCACCAATTACTCGGCCTCTTGTACCGTCTTCGTCCAAAACGTCGAAAACGACGAAGGCTGGGCCGGCCTAGTCATGCGCGTGAACCCGAAGGGCGGGGACCGGTACGCGTTCGCGGTTTTACCCAAGAAAAAGCTCGCGCGGATTAATAAGATCGCCGGGAAAACGAAGCCGCTGGTTCTCGCCAGCGCCCGCGTCGCCGCCTTGCGCGTGGGGATGCCGTATACCGTAAAAGCGGCCGTTTCCGGCAACGAGCTTACGATGGAATTAAACGGTACGGTGGTGGGCGAGGCCACGGACATAGGCCTACTCGAGGGCCCGATGGGCTTCGAGGTTCGCGGCGCCACCGCATACTTCGACGATTTAAGCGTGCGGCCCGAGTAACGCGTTCGGGTCCCCGGCTCGAGCGGAGGTAACGTTGCACCCCGTTATTTGGAGAATCTCGGATACGATGGCGATCAAGTCGTACGGCGTGGCGATCGCCATAGCGTTCGTTTTGGGTATATTCATAACGGCCCGGCACGCCCGTAAAGTGGGATTGAAATTCAACGACTTCGTCGACATGGGTTTCTGGGTCGTCATCGCCGCTATAGTGGGCGGCCGCGTTTTCTACATCCTCTTCAATTTACGGGAATACATACAAAAACCGATCGCGATCGTGCAAATATGGCACGGCGGCCTGATATTCTACGGCGGCCTCTTCGCCGCGGTTTTAACCGCTATCGTTTTTATGAAGCGCCGGGGCATCCCGGTTTGGTTGGGCGGCGACTTGATAGCACCCCAGATAGCGCTCGGCTACGCCATAACGCGCGTAGGCTGTTTCCTTAACGGTTGTTGCTACGGCGAGGCCACCTCGTTGCCGTGGGGCGTCGAGTTCCCGCCGGGGTCCGGCGCGGGCCGGTACATCGGCGAGCTCTCGTTCGCGGCTTTCTTCTCGGGCCAGCCTGACGCCGTCATCCGCCTCCACCCGGTGCAGCTTTACGCCGTCGCGGTTAACCTCGTCATCTTCGTCGTATTGTTTCTCGCCTGGCGGCGGCGCCGCTTCGACGGCCAGATATTTTGGGGTTACTTGATTTTATACGCCGTCTATCGGTTCGCGATGGAGTTCCTCCGGGGGGATAACCAACCGTTCGCGTTGGGCCTGACGATAGCGCAAATTATGAGCGTAACGCTATTCGGGTGTGCGCTCGTCGCCTGGTTTAACCTGCGCGCTCGAGGCGTAATACACGGCGCCGCGGCCAAGAAATCGAAATGACGCGTATTTGGTTCGACGAACTCGGCCGGTACGTCGGCGAAGAGGTCGAAGTCGCCGGTTGGGTTTTTAATTTCCGCAGCAGCGGGAAAATACATTTCATCCAGCTTCGCGACGGCACGGCTCGCGTACAGGCGGTATGCGCCAAGGACGACGTCGCCGACGACGTCTTCGCCCGGTGCGACGGGTTGACGATGGAGTCGTCGGTGCGGGTCGTCGGCGTAGTCCGGGAAGACGCCCGGGCGCCGGGCGGCGTCGAGCTCCTCGTCAGAGACCTCGCGTTGATATCGGCGGCGCGGGAATATCCCATCCAGAAGAAAGAGCACGGCGTAGACTTTCTGTTGGACCGGCGGCACCTGTGGCTGCGGTCGCCGCGCCAGGAGGCGGTCCTCAAAGTGAGGGCTACCGCCGAGCGCGCCATATCCGACTTCTTCGACGAACGCGGTTTCGTTCGCGTGGACGCCCCCATACTGACGCCCACCTCGCCCGAGGGCACGACGACGCTGTTCCAAACGGACTACTTCGGCCAAACGGCGTTCCTGAGCCAGAGCGGCCAGCTCTATATGGAGGCCGCGGCCGCGGCCTTGGGCAAGGTTTACTGCGCCGGCCCGACCTTTCGCGCCGAGAAATCGAAGACCAGACGCCACGTGATGGAGTTCTGGATGTTCGAGCCGGAGGTCGCTTTCCTCGACCACGAGGGGAACATATCGCTGGCCGAGAACCTGGTGACCGCCGTCGTTACCGCCGTTTTGGGCCGGCGCCGAGCGGAGCTGGACGTCTTGAAGCGCGACGTCGCCGCGCTCGAGCGCGTCAAGCCGCCGTTCCCGCGCGTCACGTACGAAGAAGCTCGCGGCCTCCTCGCGAGTAAAGGTTACGACTTACCGTGGGGCGGGGACCTGGGCGGCGACGAGCAAACGGCCCTCGCCCGGGAGTACGACACGCCCTTTATCGTCGAGAAGTTCCCGCTGGAGGCCAAGGCGTTTTATATGAAGAGGTGCGAAGACGACGCGCGGTTGACATATTCCATCGACGTCTTCGCGCCGGAGGGCTACGGCGAGATCATAGGAGGGTCGTGCCGCGAGGACGATTTGGGTAAACTCCTCGAAAACGTCGCGGCCCACGGCCTTCCGCTGGAACCTCTCGAGTGGTACCTCGACCTCAGGCGCTACGGCGCGGTTCCCACGGCGGGTTTCGGCCTGGGTTTGGGACGCACCGTAATGTGGATCTGCGGCTTAAAGCACATCCGAGAGGCGATACCTTTTCCGCGGATGTTAAACCGTTTTTATCCCTGACGAAGGGTACGCACGCCGAAAGGCCAACGCGCCGACTTCGGCGTTTCGCTTGGAAGACCCGGCGACTATCAGCCGTAACCGCGTCAATCCGTTCAAACGGACGGCGCGGGTCTTTTCCGGATTAGCGTACAACCGGCACGTAGGCCCCGTCGTGCTGGCCGTCGTAATCGGCTTCGCCACCGGCCTCGCCGCGATCGGCTTCCGCGAGCTGATTCGCTTTTTCAATTTTATATTTTTGGAACGCGCTTGGGTTTGGGCCGAGGCGACGCTGCCGTACGGCCGCGCCGCATTACCCGTAATTACCGGCGCCGGCGGATTGGTCGTCGGCTTACTGGTATACTACCTCGCGCCGGAGGCCAAGGGCTCGGGCATACCGGACGTGATGGGCGCGGTGGCGGTGCGCGGAGGGATAATACGGCACCGCGTTTTACCCGTCAAGGCGCTGGCCGCGGCCATATGTATGGGCTCCGGCGGCTCGGCGGGTCGGGAGGGCCCCATCGTCCAGATGGGCTCGAGCATAGGCAGTGCGCTGAGCCAGGTATTACACCTGTCGGCGCAGCGTACGAGAACGCTGGTCGGCTGCGGCGCCGCGGCGGGCATAGCGGCTACCTTCAATGCCCCCGTCGCCGGCGCTCTCTTCTCGCTCGAGGTCATACTGGGCGATTTCGGGTTCGCCAATTTCGCGCCCGTGGTCATATCGTCGGTGGTGGGGGCCGCGGTCGGCCGCTGGTATTTCGGCAACCACCCGTCGCTAACGGTGCTGCACTTCCAGCTCAGGCACTGGGGGGAGTTCCCGCTATACGCGCTCCTGGGCGTCGCAGCCGGAATACTCGGGGTAGTATTCACCAAACTGCTTTACGGCGAGGAGGATTTTTTCGGAAAGGTTTTAAGGGTGATACCGGCGCCGGCTCGGCCGATGCTCGGCGGCGTGGCGGTGGGGACTTTGGGAATCTTTCTGCCGCAGATATTGGGGACGGGGTACGGTCCCGTCGACGCCGCGGTAAGCAACATCTACCCCCTGCAACTCGTGTTGATATTTCTCGTCGCCAAGTTGTTCGCGACCACGACGACGCTGGGCTCGGGCGGCTCGGGCGGGATATTCGCGCCGGCGCTGTTTATGGGCGCGATGTTGGGGAGCGCGTTCGGTGTTTTGGCCCACCAGGTATTCCCGGGGCTCACGGCGCAGCCCGGGGCGTACGCCCTCGTCGCTATGGGCGCCATGGTCGCCAGCACGACGTACGCGCCGTTGGCCGCGGTCGTCATCCTCTTCGAGATGACCGATAATTATTCCATCATACTGCCGTTGATGACGGCTTGCGTAATCGCGCTCGTGGTGGCGCGCCGGCTGAACCACCTCTCCATCTACACGACGAAGTTGCACCGCGCCGGCGTTAACCTACGCGGCGGCCAAGACGTCGACATATTGAAGTCCATCGAAGCCCGAGACGTGATGCGGCTGAACTACGAGACCATATACGCCGGTATGCTGTTCAAGGACGTTATGGAATTCGTCCAGGAAGCACGCCAGAACTCTTTCCCCGTCGTCGACGACCGGGGAGACCTCGTAGGCGTAATCTCGATGCAGAATCTCCGCCGCTGGGTCAACGAACGTTCCTTTTCCAACATCGTCGTGGCGGAAGAGTTATGTAAGAGAGACGTCATCACCGTATCCGAGAACGAAACGCTGTATACGGTTTGGGATACGTTCGAGCGCCTCGACGTCGAGAGCCTTCCCGTGGTGAGTACGGACGACCCGCGCCGCATCGTCGGCCTGCTCTTCCGCAAGGACGCCTACGCGGCCTATACCAGTAAAACGGTGGGGGTGTGGGCGGAAAGCCGCTAGCCCCGGGCGGGCGGGCGGCTTTAATACCGTGAGTAGCCTTACTCTTAGCATATTGTTGTTAGCCGCAATCGCGGCCGGCGCGTTGTTCTCGACCGCCGAGAGCGCGTTATTTTCGCTGGGCAGCGTGCGCTTGCGGCGCATGAAGCTTCGCCGCCGACTTACGGCGCCTCTGGTGCGTTCTCTCCTGGCCCGGCCTCGCCGACTCCTCGTAACGGTGGTTGTCGGCAATATGTTTGCGCTGGCCGCGGCCGCGTCCCTCGCGACCGCGTTGGGCGTCCGCGCTCATCCGCTATACGGGCCCGTTGTGGCCGTGGCCGCCATAACGGTTATAGTGTTCGTCTTCGCCGAAACCCTCCCCAAAACTTTGGGCGTCGCCTGGCCCGAAAAAGGCGCGGCGTTCACCTCGCCCTTTATCAAACTCGTCTTCTGGGCCTTGTACCCGTTGAACCGGGCCGCGCTGGCCTTAACCGATTTCCTGGCCGGGCGGCCGCCGCGGCGTAGTTTGGACCCCGGCGTAGAGGATATTTACGGCCTGCTGCGGGAGAGCGAGGCCGAAGGAGTTTTAGACGACGTCGAGCGGGAAATGATCGAGAGGGTAGTGGCGTTCGCGGACCGTACGGCGGGGGAAATAGCGACCCCCCGTACGAAGATATTCGCCCTCAACGCCGATATGACCTTCCAGGAGGCGGCGCGTGCCGTAGCCGATTCGCCGTACGCCCGCGTACCGGTTTACGAAGATACGCTCGAGAACGTGATCGGTATTCTCTACGTCAAAGATATATTGTTGGCCGGCGACGAGCCGCCGCCCACCCTCCGCGAATCCGTACGACCCGCGTACTTCATCCCCGACAGCCAGCCCGCGGTTAACTTATTCGTAGATTTTATAAGGAACCGGACCCACATAGCGTTGGTGGTGGACGAATACGGTTCCCTTGACGGCCTGGTTACGATGACGGACGTCCTGGGGGAGATCGTCGGCGAGCCGTCGCAGCCGGTGAAGTACGTCGGCGCAGGCCGCCTTATCGTCGCCGCGGATACGGACCTCGACGATTTCAACGATTTAATAGGCGCGAACTTGCAGGACGAAGAAGCGGAGACGTTGGCCGGGTACCTGCTGAACCGGTTCGGCCGCATCCCGGCGGTCGGCGAGGAGTATCGCGAAGGCGACCTCAAATTTACGATAGAGGGCGCCGAACCGCATCGCTTAACGGAGGTAATCGTAGAAAAAGTCCGAGGGGTGGAAAGGTAGTTGTCGGTAGTATACTTAATCCTCGTAATAGTTTTAATATTTGCCGCGGGATTTTTCTCGTCGGCCGAGACCGCGGTCCTGGCGGCCAACCGCATGCGCTTGCGACACCTGGCCGCGGTAGGGAACCGCCGCGCGGCCCGCGTTTTATCGTTCTTGGAGAGACCCGGCAGCTTCCTCACGTCCATCCTGTTCGGCAACAACGTCTCGCTGGTCGTCGCGACGTCCCTCTTGACGGTGTTGGCGGCTCGGTACTCCGGCGAGGCCGCCAGCGTGGCCGTCGCGACGCTCGCGATGACGGTCCTCCTGACGGTATTCTCCGAAATTATACCCAAATCGGTCGTCCTCGAAGACGCGGATTATTTCGCCATGTCCTTCGCGCCCGTCGTCGGTTTTTTGGAAACGTTGTTCAAACCCGTGGTGTGGGCCGCCAACGTCGTCGCCGGCGGACTGCTGGGCCGGGTGCGCGTTAGGGCGGAGCGGCTGCCGTTCGCGACCCGGGAGGAACTGCGAGCCATACTAACCTCCCGCCAACCGCGGACCAGAACCGAGGTAATGCAGCGCCGCATGATAAGGCGCATCTTCGGCTTCGGCGAGACGACGGCGGAAGATGTTATGGTGCGGCTCGCCGACGTAACCGCTTTGCCGGAAGACGCTTCAAAAAAAGACGTCGTCGCGGCGCTGGGGCGGAGCGGTTTCTCGAGCTACCCGGTCTACCGAGGTCGGCGCGAGGAGATCGTCGGCGTCGCCGTCGCCCGCGATTTCATCGCGTTGCCCGCGGACGTTCCCGTGAAAGCCAACCTGTGGATGCCGTTGTTCGTTTCGGCCCGGGAAAGCGTAGAGACCATTTTACCACGCCTCGCTAACCGACGGGTGGATATGGCCGTCGTCCGAAACGAAGCGGGCCGCGCCGTCGGCATGTTGACCCAGGAGGACATCGTGGAGGAGGTTGTGGGGGAGATAGAGGACGAGTATAATTGGGGCTCGCAGGGGCTAATACGTCACGGCGAAGGTTATACCGCCGACGCGCGCCTCGCGGTAAGCTATTTCAATAAACGGATGCCGGTACCGCTGCCGCGCGGCGATTATATTACCGTGGGCGGTTTTCTCGCCTCAGCGTTGGGACGGGTGCCCAAGTCCGGCGACGTGTACGATTGGCCGCCGTACCGTTTCCGCATTCTGAGGGCCACGCCGCGGGCGGCTCGCCTTATCAGCGTCGAGCTCTCCGGGACGGAGGGCGGGTAAGGGGTTCAAAGGGGTTGCGAAAGGCAGCGGCGAACGTTATACTCCAACGAAAGGACCTGGGTCGGAATAAATATGGCGTTAAAAGGCGATCTCGAGACTATCAATCTCCCGGATATCCTCCAGCTTCTTAGCTCGGCCAGGAAAACGGGAGCTCTTTCTATCCGGCGCGGCGCCGAAGAGAAGCGTTTATATTTCCGCGAGGGGATGCTGGTTTACGCCTCGAGCACGGACGAGCGCGAGAAATTGGGGAGCGTCCTCGTCCGGGAAGGTCATATCGACCAAGACACCGTCGAGGGAATGAGGGCGTCGCAGAATAAGTCGGGGCGCCCGTTCGGCCTATGTCTGTTGGAACACGGTAAATTACCCCACGAAAAACTCGTCGCGGGTTTGAAGACGCAGGGCCGGATGATCATTACCAACCTCTTCAGCTGGTGGGGTGGGGAGTTCGAGTTCCTGGAGGGCGAGCAGGCCTGGCCGGAGGAGATATCCATCGGCTTCGACGTCCAGGCGATATTAATGGACGCCGCGGCCGCCGTCGACGAGTGGAACCGCATCAAGGAGATGCTGCCCGACCTGGACGTCGTGCTGGAAGTCGTACCCGCGCCGGCGCGGGGAAAGGAAGAGGTGAAGTTCGACGCCGAGCAATGGCACGTACTCTCGCTGGTGAACGGCCGCCGGTCGGTCGTCGACGTCGCGGCCGTCAGTAACCTCTCCGATATCGAAACCTGCTCGGTAGCGTGCCGCTTGCTGGAAGGCGGACTCGTGCGTCCCGCGGGCGTCAAAAACAGGGAGATAACATTGTCGGCCGCGGAGACCTCGGGCGCCGCGGCCTTGCTCGAGATATACAACGAGCTCTTCGCACAGGTTATATTCCCGGTGTCGGAAGAGGCGGGGGAGGAAGCCGTCCGTAAGTTAAGCGAAGCTGCGGCGGCGAAATGCGACGCCCTGGCGCGTCTGAAAGGTTGCTGGCAGTTGCCCCAGGGCGTCCTCGGCAAACGCTGCGTCTTGAAGAACCTAATATTGGAAGACCCCGAGACGCGCGACGAAGAGCTGGCCGCATCCCTGTTCGAGTTGTTCCGGTACGAGCTTTCCCTGACGGCGAAAATCCTCAGCCGGCCCCGTCAAGCCGCGCTCATACAGGACCTGCAACCGCTCGCGGCTATGTTGCTCAAAAAACACGACTCAAAGTTGGTGGATTTGGGCGTACGGCGTGTCCTAAGCCGTTTCCTGTCGCCCACCGAAGTGTCGTATGCCGAAGCGGAATAACGACGCGGCCGCGCCGCATTTGGAGTTGGCGGAGAAGCGTCTCCGCTCGCTGGTAGATATCTCCCGCTCGTTATCCAAGGAGGTAGAGCTCTCGACGCTGTTGGCGGTCGTGGCCCGCAGGACTTCGGAGGCCATAGGCGTGGAACGCACGTCGGTGTTTTTACACGACCGCGAACGCCGCGAGCTTTGGACCGTCGTCGCCGAGGGCGAGCTGCGGGAGATCCGCATTCCCGAAGACGCCGGCATCGCCGGGTGGGTTGTGGCGCGGGGCGAACCGGCCGTCGTCTCCGACGTTACGGACGACCCCCGGTGGAACAAAGACGTCGACCGCAAAACGGGGTATACTACGAGGAATATACTCTGCGTTCCGATGGACGACGCCCAGGGCGACCGGTTGGGGGTCTTCCAATGCCTCAACCGGGCCCACGGCAGCTTCACGGAAGACGACGTGAAGTTCCTCCAGGCCATCGCGTCGCAGGCCGCCATCTACATCCAAAACGCCCGCCTCTTGGAAGCCCGCAAACGAATGTTCGACAGCCTGGTCGATACCCTCGCCGAGACCATCGAATCCCGGGACCCGCTCACCGCCGGCCACAGCCGCAGCGTCATGCGGTACGCCGTCGGCGCGGCCCAAAAACTGGGCTTGCCGGCCGCAGACGTAGAGGTGATTCGTTACGCCGCGCTACTGCACGATTACGGGAAAATCGGCGTCCCCGACCACATATTACGCAAACCGACGGCGCTGACGCCCGCGGAGTACGAGGTTATTAAAAAACACGTTCTCCACACGCAGCAGATACTGGCGCGCATCCATTTCGAGGAGCGCCTGCGCGACGTCCCGGCGGTGGCCGCCCACCACCACGAACGCCTCGACGGTTCCGGTTATCCCAAAGGGCTGTGCGGCGAAGACATATCGCCCGGCGGTAAGGTCATCGCCGTCGCCGACGTCTTCGACGCTATGACGTCCCGACGCCACTACCGCGGCCCCATAGGCGTAACCCAAGCCGTAGAGCTTATCAGCGACGGCGCCGGCACGCAATTCGACGCCGACGTAATCGAGGCGCTAAAACGTTTTCTCGTCGAAGAGGGAAGTATCGAGGCGGACAATTAACGCTAACATGGATGCCAGCGTCCGGAAAGATATCGTCGACTTACTCGAGGCGGGGGACGCCGCCGCGGCGCTCGAGCGGTGTCGCCTTTATTGGGACGAAACCGGCGGCCCGCCGCGCCGCACGTCCGGCGACGACTCGTTGCGGGAGCTCAACTGCCGGCTTACCGTTTGGGAGCAAATTGAGCTTTACGTCGGTGAAGTTAACCGGCGTCCCGATAACCCTCGCTCGTGGAAGCTTTTGGGGTACGCGTACATGTGGGCCGGGTCGTATATACCGGTACTGCTGCGGGCGGCCGAACAAGCATTACTCGCGAGTGCCGCCCGCGAAGACGACGCGGCGATGGCAGCCAACCTGGAAGAGAATATGGAGCTGTGCCGTCAGGCCCTCGCGGGCGGCGAAGATGCACGCGCCGAGATCGCCGGCGGCGAACGCCTGTTCGCCGAAACGTTCGGCGAGCTCCCGGCGGAGGTCTCTATGCCCGACCCGTTCGTCGCGGCGGGCATAGTAGGATCGGCGGCGTTGAAAGTTGCGGCCGCGGTAATCGCGCCTGACCTTTTAGATATCCTTGACCGTTGAGGTAGCCTATGAACCGCAAACTGATAGGCCGATGCGGTAAATTTTGCGGCGAATGTCGGATTTATATCGCCGCGCACGCCGACGACCGCCAGGCCATCGTCGAACTCGCCCGCGAAATGGGGGTCGAGGCCGAACGGATTAATTGCGCCGGGTGCCAGGGCCCGGCCGAAACTTGTTATAACGCCCAGTGTAAGATAATCGCTTGCCTCGACGGACGGGGTTACCGTTATTGCGCGCAGTGTGCCGAAATAAACGATTGCACCAAGTATGCGCAAAATAACATCGAGTTCGGCGGCCACCCCAAGATTTACTCCAATCAATTAAAAGCTTGGGGCGAGGAACGCTGGTTGAGGTTCCACCTCGGCGACCCGGACGAAGATACCGACGAAGATTAGCGTTAAGGAGTCGCCCGATTGGTCCGCAGCGCACACGGAAGTAAAAGGGCGGGACGGGAGATAGAGGATGCCGACGCGCTCGCCAGGACCGCCGTCGGCCTTTTTTGCGAAGGTTACAATTGAGCCGAAGCGGTGGCGACCGCGGTGAGCGGTTATTTCGGCAACGGCGAAGCGTGTCTACCTCGCGTAGCAACTTGCTTCGGCGGGGGCCTGGGCCGGCGGGGCGAAATATGCGGCGCTCTCGCCGGAGCGTTGATCGCGGTCCGCTTGCGGCACGGGAGGCGCGAGGACGAGGGCGCCGAGGCGAAAGAACGGTCCTACGAACGTGCCGCGCGCGTAGTCGAGGACTTCCGCGAGCGCTTCGGCACCATCCTGTGCCGGGAATTGATTAACGTCGACCTGAACGAACCGGAAGGGCGCAAAACCTACCGCAGCTTGAATATCCGCGACAAGTATTGCGTCGACTACGTTACGGCCGCCGTTATGGCAGCCTATGAGGCAATCGCATCTTAAACGTTACGCTTCAAGGCAAATAGCCGCCGGCGGGCGGCTTTTAAAATAATGGCCGGCGCGAGCTATTGGTTTAGGGATTTAATAACCCGCAAAAGGGACGGCGACGTCATCGCCGACGACGATTGGCGGCGTTTCGTCGCCGCGCTCGTCGCCCGCGAACTCCCCGACTACCAGGTTTCGGCGCTCCTTATGGCCGTATATTTCCGGGGGATGACGACCGAAGAAACGGCGGCGTTGACGGCGGCCATGGCCGCTTCGGGCGAACAGCTGGTACTCGGCGAGGGGCCGTACGTCGACAAACATTCCACCGGGGGCGTGGGGGATACGGTAACGCTCGTCGCCGTGCCCTGGGCGGCGGCGTGCGGCGCGCGGATAGCCAAGTTGTCGGGCCGCGGCCTGGGGCATACCGGCGGCACCGTCGACAAACTGGAAGCCATCCCCGGCATAAACCTATCGCTCGGCGCCGAGGAGTTGAAAGAGCAGGCCGACCGCGTCGGGTGCGCCGTGGCCGAAGCGCAGGCTATAGCGCCTGCGGATAAAATTATCTACGCGCTCCGGGACGCTACGGCTACGGTGGAGGCGTTGCCCTTAATAGTCTCCAGCATATTGAGTAAGAAACTCGCCGGCGGCGCGCCCGCTTTCGTATTCGACGTCAAAGCCGGGAGGGGAGCTTTCGCCAAAGACGAGGATTACGCCCGCAAGCTCGGCCGCAGCTTGGTAGCCGCGGCCCGGGCATCCCGCCGCAGAGCGGTCGCCGTGATTACCGCTATGGACCAGCCGTTAGGGTACGCCGTCGGCAGCGCGCTCGAAGTCGCGGAAGCGGTCGCGACCTTGCGCGGCCAAGGCCCCGACGACTTGCTCGAGGTCTCGGCCGCCGTCGCCGCGGAGATGCTGGTCGTGGCGGGCGTCGCCGGCCCGGAAGAAGCGCGGCGCCGTTTGGACGCGACCCTTGAGAGTGGGGAAGCTTTCGCGAAGCTCGACGAGATGGCCCGGGCCCAGGGCGCCGTTGAGGAATGGTGGACGCGATTGCCGGAGGCGACGAAAACGACCCCTATCAAAGCCGAGCGCGGGGGGTACGTATCGCGCCTGGACGCCTTTACCGTCGCCCGGGCGGCCAACGCGTTGGGGGCGGGCCGACAGGCCAAAGAAGACGTCGTCGACCCGGCCGCCGGCGTCGTACTCCACAAGAAGGAGGGGGAGCCGGTAGCGGCCGGCGACGAGTTGATGACGCTCCACTACGACGACGACGAGCGATTAAGTCGGGCGCTCGATTACGCCCGGGTCGCGTTCGACGTCGGCGAAAAGCCGGTACCCCGGCCGCTAATACTGGGGGTGTTGCGGTAATGGCCGCGGCACCCTCGCGCGCCGCGTACAGACTACGCGGCGTCCTGACCGTAGCGGTTATCGGCGGCGGCTCGCTTGCCGCGGCCTTCGCCTTCTTCTATTACCAAACGGGTCACCGCGAAGGGTTCGTCGCGCTGCTTACCCACGGCGCGCACCTCGTTCTGTTCGCCGCGCTGGCGTGGTCGGCGTACTTCGTAGGTAGGGTGGCGTCGAGATACGTATTCCGCCGGAACTCTACTTATGGGGAGATAGACGTAGCGCTGGGCTTCGTCGTCTTCGGCGCGGCCGCGTTCTTATTAGCGGCGACCCGCCTCCTTTACCCGTGGCTCGTCCGGGGCGCGGTATTACTAGTAATCGCGCTGTCGGCGCCGTTGTGGTGGCGCTGCGTCCGCGAAGCACCGGCGGCGGTGCGCGAAAAGTGGAACCGCGCGTCGGCGGGCGTCGTCGCGGTGGTCGTCGCCTCCGTACCGTTCGCCCTCGTGCTCCTGATACGAACCGGTTTACCGCCCGTCGAGTGGGACGTTTTAGTCTATCATCTGTATATACCCAAGGTCTTCGCGGAGGGCCACGGCTTCGTCTACTTACCTCACTTAGTGTACGCGTCGATGCCCCTCGGCGCGGAGATGATGTTTACGTGGGCGTACTTATGGGACGGCCTGGGCGCCGCGGCCGCCGTCGCGCCGCTCCTGAATATCCTAATGGTGATCGCGACGTGGCGGCTGGCGCGCCGCTACCTCGACGACCTTTGGGCCGTCGCGGCCGCGGCCCTGCTGCTCTTCACGCCCAGCTTCGCGACCGCGGTCGGCTCGTCGTACGTGGATTTCGTCGTGGGCGCTTTCGCCGTGATGGCGTTGGTCGTCTATGTGAACGGCTTCCGGCGTTACGCCGACGCGGCCTTGGCGGGTGTGTTGTTGGGGGCGGCGGTGGCCGTAAAGTATACCGCGGCGTACGCGCTGATCGCGTTTCTACCCATAATCGCCGTGGACGCTATCAAACGAAAGGTCCCGCTGCGCTACGCGGCGGCGTTCCTAATAACGGCTTTCGCCGTCTTCGCGCCGTGGCTCGTCAAAGCTTTCGTCGAGCGGGGCAACCCGGTTTTCCCGGCCTTGTACGGCGTCTTCGGCGGCCGCGACCTGTCGCCCGAGGCGGCGGCCGGGCTCCTCCCGGCGCTGCGGCGTATCGGCATGGGGCGCGGCGTAGTGGATTATCTACTCCTCCCGTACCGCGTTTCGGTCCTCGGCGGCAGCGGCTACGGCCGCTTCGCCGGCAGCTTATGGCCCTTTAGCTTCCTCGTCGTACCGTTCGCGCTGGTCTGGTTCCGGCGATGGCGGCTGCTTACGTTTACGGTCCTCTATTTCGCCGCGTGGGCTTTTATGTCGCAACAGCTTCGCTTTTTAAGCGCGGCGTACGCGACGCTCGCGGCGTTGACGGCCGGCGTCTTCGCCGCCGCGGCCGACGCCTTCGCGGGTTCGGCGCGCGCCGTAAGCCGCTTCGCCGCGGTCGGCCTGCTATTGACGTTGGGCTATTTACTTAACGTACTGAACATCCTGGCGGGGCTGGAGGGTTTGCGGTATTACGAGAAGGGCGGCGCCGACGCGTACGCACGCGAAAAAGCGCCCTGCTACAAGGCCGACGAATTCGTCAACGACGAGTTGCCCCAGGACGCCGTCGTCCTGATGTTGTTCGACAACTGCCTTCTGTACCTCGAGCGCCCCGCGGTGTACGACTCCTTCTTGGACGCGTCGGCGACGGTGTACGATATCCAAAAACTACGGAGCCCGGCCGAAGTGGCGTCGTACGTCGAGGGCCTCGGCGCGACGCACGTTATGACCTATCGCGTCGGCGCGGCGTTCTTTTGGAATTATTACGAGCGGTCGACGCGGCGCCTGTGGGAAGCGTACCTGGCGCAGTACACGACGGCCATATACGACGACGGTTATTACGAGATACGCGCGCTCGAGCGCCGCGGGTGAGACGCGGCGTTCCGAGTCGAGAAGGGCCGCGGGATGTGCGCCGCGGCCGCGACATTATAAACTTAAGACCCGCCCGCTTCGCCGTAAGCGGGCCGCGCCGCGCTGAAGGAGCTTGATATAGGTCTACGTAGTCGCTATAATCTTAACGCTGACGCAAGTTTTTAATAATAACGGCGGAATTCCAGGAGAAGTGATGTCGCGGAAATTACAAGCTATCGCTGCGGCGGTCGTCGCTACCGCGAGCGTGTCGGCGTCGTTGGTCGCGTTTTTTTATTATCACCCGGCCCGCCGGGAGATACTAACGATATTCGGGAATGAAATCGCGCACGTTTTTCTATTCTTCGCGCTTGCCTGGGCGGCGTATTTCGTGGGTCGGCTTGTCTACCGGTCCGTCTTCCGCCAACGAAAACCGTATTGGGAAATCCAGCTCGCGCTCGGTTTCATAATATTCGGCCTGGCCGCTTTTGCCTTAGCTGCGGTCCACTTATTGTACCCGTGGGTAGTACGCGCCGCGGTGCTGCTTTTGTTGGGCTTATCCGCCCCGCTGCTGTGGCGTTACAGCAACGAGTTCGGCGGCTTTTTCAAAGAGCGTTTAACGTCGTTGACGCCCGGGCCGCTCCTCGTCGCGGCCGCCGTCGCGCCGCTTGTCGCCGCAGCCCTTATACGCGTCGGCCTGCCGCCGTTCGAGTGGGACTCCCTCGTCTACCACATCTACCTCCCGAAAGTTTACGCGGAAGCTCACGGCTTCGTATACCTGCCGCGGCTGGCGTACTCGTCTATGCCGCTGGGCGCGGAGATGATGTTCACGTGGGCTTACCTGTGGAACGGCGTAGGCTGCGCCGCCGCGGTGGCGCCCTTGATTAACGGCCTTATGGCCGTCGCGACCTGGAGGTTGGCCCGCCGTTATATGGACAACCTATGGGCCACGGCCGCGGCCGCCTTCCTCTTTATTACCCCCGCTTTTTTAGTGTATTTCCCCTCGGCGTACGTGGATATGATCTTGGGCGCTTTCGCGTTAATGGCGCTCTTTATTTACCTGCGAGGGTTCAGAAATTATGGCGACGCGGCGCTCGCGGGCGTCCTTTTGGGCGCCGCGTTGGGCGTAAAATATACCGGCGTGTATGCGTTGATCGGGCTGGTTCCCATTTTCGTAACCGACCTATTACGTCGTCGCGTTTACCTCCGGCACGTAATAACCTTTCTCGCCGTAGCCTTTATTACGGTAGTACCGTGGTTGGGGAAAGCGTTCGTGGAGCGGGGAAACCCTGTATTCCCATCGCTTTACAACATTTTCGGCGGCCGCGACTTATCGCCCGTAGCCGCGGAAAAAGTCTTGGTGTGGCAAAAATCGATAGGAATGGGGCGGGACCCCATAGATTACGTACTTTTGCCGTACCGTGTATCCTTCGAAGCTGACACCGGCTACGAAAAGTTCGACGGCTTTATGTTGCCCTTCAGCCTTGTAGGTTTATTGCTATCTTTAATTTGGTTCCGGCGGTGGCGATTAATAACGTACACGACACTCTACTTCGTCGCGTGGGCATTTTTGGCATCTCAGCAATTAAGGTTTTTAAGCGCGGCCTTCGCGACGTCCGCGATTTTAACCGCGGGGGTTTTCGCGCATATAACGGCGCCATTTAAACGCGTGGCGCGTACCGCGTTGACGTTTATTTTAATAGCCTCGGTAATCGCCTTCGGGTACGCCGTCACGGCGCTTGGGGTCTGTTACTATGTCCCTGACGCGTTGAAATATATCATGAGCCGCAACGTCGACAGTTATTTATTACGAACGGTCCCTGTATACCCCGCCGACATATTCGTGAACGAAAACTTACCCGAGGACGCCGTAATTTTGATGATTTTTAACGACCATTTGCTATACTTGGAAAGGAAGGCTATATACGACTCGTTTTTCGAGGCGTCCGAAACGTTGATCCACGTAGCAACGCTGGATACGCCTTCGGAAGTCGCGGACTACGTCGACGAGCTGGGAGCTACGCACATTTTTACCGGGCGGTTCGCCGAAAGTTACTTCTGGAGCCATTACGACCCTGCAACGCGCGTACTCTGGGAAACTTACATAAAGGGATATACTGACGTAATTTACGACGACGGTGAAATCGAAATACGCGCCATAAAACGGCGCGGCGGTGCTTTTTAATATCGCCTAAGACAGAGGGCCTAAAAAAGGGCGGTACCGCCCGCGCCCGACGGGGGACGGCGTCCGTTTATCGCAATACTATCTATATACGGCCAATATAATGAGTAAGTTAAATAAGACCATATCAAGTATATTATTATCTCTCGGCTGGTTACTCGTAATGAGCCCGTACGCCAGCCTTTGTGACGAGAAAGATACGGACGGTATTGTGCCGACGGAAAGCGCGGAGCCGGCTCGAGCCGAGGCAGAGGGCGCAGCGAAACCCTACCACGTCGAAGCGGACGTTACCGAAGGGTACTACTCGGCCGGAAACCAGGTATTGCACGGCATAGGCCACGTCGTAATTGTGCACGGCAATACCATCATAACTTGCGACGAGGCGTATTCGTACGAAGCGGAAAAGCTCGCGACCCTGCTGGGCAACGTTAAGGTAAAAGACAACACGCAGAATTATACATTGACTTCCGGGTACGCCGAGTACCACCGCGGCGAGAAACTCTCGGTAGCCACGAAGAGCCCTCGGCTTATCATCGAGCGGGACCGGCCTATAACGATAACGGCCGATATAATGCGGATGTGGATGGACCAGGATTACGGCGAAGCCGCCGGCGACGTTAAAATCGTTTCTGAGGACGTTGAAGGTTACGGCCAGAAATTAAAGCATTTCGGTAAAGAGGATAAGATAGAGTTGAGCGGCAAGCCTGTAGTAAACCAGGGCGATAGCCGCCTCGCCGGCGACGTCATTACGCTATTCCTCGAAGAGGAGAAGTTGCGGCGCGCCGTCGCCGAAGGGTCCGCCCGCATTCTATATTTCTCCCGAAGCGAAGAGGAAGAGGAGGAAGGGGCTACCCCGGGGGAAGAGGAACAGGGAGAAAGCTTTACGCCCGAACCGGCCGAGGCTCTCGGCGAACCCGGCGAAGAAGCACCGCCCGCCGCCTCGGAGGCCGAAGGGGAAGCCGGCTCCGGCGAAATCGCCGCAGGAGAGGCTGAGGCGGGCGCCGGCGACGAAGGTGAGGAACCTCCTTCGGGCCGCGTCGAAGCCTCCGGCCGCAATATGGAAGGTTTCTTCGCAGACGGCGTCCTCGAGCAGGTGGACATCGTCGGCGACGCCGAGGGGCACTATTGGCCCTTCGACGAATTCGGCCGGGAGACCGGCGAACAGGTGGACGCCGCGGGCGACTTAATCCGGGTGATGATGAACGAAGGCGACGTTAAAAAAATTATCGTGGAGGGCAACGCGGAAGGCGTATACCGTCCGGCCAAAGCCGAGGGCAGGAGCGGCGTAACCCAGACGGCGGGCGACCGCATTTCAGTTTTCGTTTCGGCGCGGGAGGTGCGTCGCATCGTCGTTTTAGGCCGCGCGCGCGGTTCCTATTTTACCGAAGAAACGCCGGCCGCTAAAGAAAGTGAGGGCTCCGGTGGTTAAAGTCGCGTCGGAAGAGGCGGTCAGGAAAGTCATCTCGCCGTCTCGGACGGCCGAAGCCAAAAAGGCCGACGCCGCTCTAAGGACCGAGGACCTGATTAAGGTCTATTCGGGGCGGCGCGTCGTGGACCACGTATCCATCGACGTTAAACCGGGGGAAATAGTGGGCCTGCTGGGTCCGAACGGCGCCGGAAAGACGACCACTTTTTATATTATCGTCGGCCTAATTAAACCCAACGCCGGAAGGATATTCCTGGGCTCGAAGGAATTGACCAGGCTGCCGATGTACAAACGCGCGCGGCGGGGCGTAGGTTATTTGTCCCAAGAGCCTTCGATCTTTAGAAAACTGAGCGTCGAGGAGAACATACTGGCCATACTCGAGGTTATGGGCGGGAATTCGCGTCAGCGCCGCAGCCGGGCCCGGGAGCTGCTCGAGGTGATGGGGGTGGACCACCTACTGAAGGCGAAAGCCTATACGCTGTCGGGGGGCGAGCGCCGGCGCGTTGAAATAGCGCGTGCGCTCGCGTCGGAACCGCTGTACCTCTTGTTGGACGAACCGTTCGCCGGCATCGACCCCCTCGCGGTGGAGGATATCCAGAACATCGTTTTACAGCTGCAGAAGGCCGGCCTGGGAATTCTCATTACGGACCACAACGTCCGCGAAACCCTCGAGATAACCCACCGCGCCTACATAATGTTCGAAGGCCAGATACTAATTTCGGGCGACGCCGAAAAGCTTATCAACGACCCCGACGCGCGTAAAATTTATTTGGGCGAGAAATTCCGTATGTAGCGGCGCCGACGCTAAGCGGTCGATATGAAAATCACCCAAAGACTGGAACAACGCCAAATCATATCGCAGCGGCTCCAGCAGTCGCTTCGCCTCCTCACGTTGAACAACCTGGAAGTCGAGGGCGCTATCGAAGAAGAATTGGAGGCCAACCCCGTTTTAGAGTGGGAACCGGGCCTTTACGCCGCCGAGAGGCCGCGGCCGTCGCTCAGCGAGCGCGTGGAGAATATCGACTGGCAGGATTACTTCGAGAACGCGTCGCGCGACGATTATTTTAACGAGAGAGAGGAAGAGTTCGACCAATTCGCGGCGGCCGCGGAGCCCCCCGTTACGCTGGCGGAGAATCTCGTCCGTCAGCTCGAAGTATCGGGCGTGAGCGACTCCGATTTCGAAGCGGCGGCGTACATTATCTCCGCGCTCGACCGCGACGGATATTTAAGGGTGCCCATCGCCTCCATCGCTGAAGAAATAGGCGTTAAGGCGAGCAGCGCGGAACGGGTCCTGACCGAAATCGTCCAAAAGCTCGAGCCCCGGGGCGTGGGTGCGCGCGACCTTAGAGAAGCGCTGTTTCTGCAGTACGAAGAGGCCGGCGAAGCGGCACCGCCGCTCGCGGGGGTGATAATAGACAAGTATTTAGACCGAACCGTGACCGATTCGCCGGCGAAGCTTGCCGCGAGACTCAAAGTATCGCCGGCCGAAGTCGAAGAGGCCATAGATTTCATCACGAGCCTCGAGCCTCGCCCGGGCAGGGCTTTCGGCGGCGAAACGAACCCGTCGCTAATCCCCGACGTTCGCCTCGAGCTCGTGGCCGGAAACGTCGAAATTACGCTAATGGACGACAGGGTAGGCCGGTTGTATATAAGCCCGCGCTACCGCGCGTTGCTGGCGGGCGACGGCGACCCGGACCAGGAAACCGTTCGCTTTTTGAAGAACCGTTTGACGGCCGCGGCGTCGTTCATACGCGCGCTGCACCAACGGCGGCGTACGCTCGAGCGGGTGGTAGCCGCCATATTCGAACGCCAACGCGAGTTCCTGCTCATCGGCGAACCCGGCCTGAAACCCCTTACGATGGAAGAGGTCGCGGAGCAAGTCGGTTTCCACGTCTCCACCGTTTCCCGCGCCGTCGCCCGAAAAGTGGCCGATACGCCCCCGGGCGTTTACCTCTTGAAGTACTTCTTCACCGGACGCGTTTCGGCGGCCGAGGGCTCGGTATCGGTAGAACGCGCTAAAGCCGTGCTGGAAGATATTATCGAAGACGAGGACAAGAACGCACCCCTATCGGACGAAGAACTGTCCGCGGAGCTATCCAAAAGCGGCGTTCGCGTCGCGAGGCGGACGGTCGCGAAGTACCGCCGAGGGTTAAAAATCCCGGGCAAATATGGCAGAAAGAAGAGAGTGTGACGTAGTCGTCGTGGGCGGCGGCCCCGCCGGCTACCCGGCCGCGATACGCGCCGCCCGCCTGGGCGCCGACGTCGTTTTAATAGAGGAAAGTCGTCTGGGCGGGACTTGCCTTAACGTCGGTTGCATCCCGACGAAGTTTTACTGCCGGCGCAGCGCCGCCGGTACTCGCTCCTGGAGCGACGCCGTCGCCGATAAGGACAGGTTGGTCGGCGAGCTCGTCGCCGGAATCGAATTCCTATTCCAAAGGCGAGGCGTGGAGCTCGTCCGGGGACGGGGCCGGCTGGCGGGCAACCGCGAGGTCGTCGTCGAGGGCGACGCGAAGACGGTTTTAAGAGCGCGGAAGGGGATATTGTACGCGCCCGGTTCCGTCACGCTGTCCCTTCCGGCGATGCCGGTCGACCACCGGCTCGTCCTGGAGAGCGACGACCTCGTCGATTCGCCGCTGGATTTTAAAAGCCTCGTCGTCGTAGGGGGCGGCGCCATAGGGCTCGAGTGGGCCGCTATATGCCGGCGTCGCGGCGCAGAAATAACCGTGGTGGAGATGATGTCGCAGCTGCTCCCGGGGCTCGACGCGGACGTCGCGCGGCGCCTCGCCGGCCTTTTGAAACGTGCCGGCATCCGGGTAATGGTGGGCGCTAAGGTAGAGAACCTGGGAAAACGCGGCGACGGCGTCGCCGTCCATCTGGCCGACGGGCGCGTTCTCGAGGCGGAACGGGCGCTGGTCGCCGTGGGGCGGCAGGGGAATATCGACGAGGAGGAGCTCCGCCCGGTGGGCGTGGAGAGCGAACGTCGCCGCGTTAAAACGACCCCCACGATGGCGACCACGGCCGAAGGCATTTGGGCGGCGGGCGACGCCGCGGCCGGGGGCCCGATGTTGGCGCACGTCGCGACGCGGCAAGGCCTGGTAGCGGTGGAGAACATGCTGGGCGGCCGCAAAGAGATGAACTACGACCGCGTACCCTGGGCCGTCTTCTCGGAGCCGGAGGCGGCCGGCGTGGGCCTGAACGCGAGCCAGGCCCGAGAACGCGGCGTCGCCGCGCGCGAGGGGAAGGCCGACTACCGCGCGCTCGGGCGCCCGCGCGCCGACGGCTTCGTCGACGGCTTCTTTAAAGTCCTGGCCGCGGAAGAGGACGGAAAAATATTGGGCGCCCACGTCGTCGGCCACGGCGCCGCGGAAGTCGTCCAAATCGTATCCGCGGCGATGGCGTGCAACGCGACCGTAGCCGAGCTGGGCGAATTCATAGCCGTACACCCGACGTACGCCGAGTTGGTCGCGGAAGCGTTGGAGGACTGGCAGGGCTTGGCCACGCACAAGCCTTAAGCTGTGCATACGCACGAGAGCGAACGCATTCCCGCGTGGCTTAGGCGGCCCGTAACCGAACGCGTCGGCCGGGGGCCGGCGCGGCGCGCCGTCGCGAACCTGAATACGGTGTGCGAAGAGGCCCGGTGCCCGAACCGCGGCCGTTGTATGGGGGAGGACAGAACTGCCGCTTTTTTGCTTATGGGGCCCGGCTGTTCGCGCGACTGCCGGTTCTGTTCGGTGTCGCCCGGGCCCAAGCCGCTCGACGCGCGGGAGCCAGAAAAAGTCGCCCGGGCCGCGGCCGCGCTCGAGCTGGAATACGTCGTCGTGACGTCTACCACCCGCGACGACCTGGCCGACGGCGGGGCGGAACACATACGTGCGGCGGTCGAAGCCATCCGCGCGGCGTTGCCCTCCGCCGACGTCGAGGTATTGGCCCCGGACTTCGCCGGCGCGCGCCGACCCGTCGACCTCGTGTCGTCGGCGCCCATAGCGGTTTTTGGCCACAACGTCGAGACCGTACCGCGCCTGTACCCCGGCGTTCGGCCGGGAGCCGAATATAAGCGTTCGCTCGAGGTGTTGGCGTGGGCGGCGGAATCCGGCGTATTGACGAAATCGGCTTTACTGGTGGGCCTGGGCGAAGAAGAGGATGAGGTGTACGCCGTCTTGCGGGATTTGCGTTCGGCCGGCGTTTCGATAGTAGCGATAGGGCAGTACTTCAGGCCGACCAGGAACCAACTAGCGGTAACCCGGTTCTGGGACCCGCGGGGTTTTAAGGAACTGGAGGCGGCGGCGCGAGCCATGGGTTTCTCGGCCGCGGCGTGCGCCCCGTACGTACGCTCCTCGTACCGGGCCGGGAATATCTATCGCCGCGTAAAAAACGGCCGGGGGGAATCCGGCTCTTCTTGAAAAAAACACCGCGGTTATGGTAAACTACGTGCGAGGTGGGTCGGTTTTCACGCTCCGCTGCCTTAATATTACTTACTAGTCGGAGGTAGCATACGTGGGGTTACAGATTACCGGGAAGCGCGTCGACGTTACGGACGCGATGAAAAATTATATCGAGAAAAAGATAAACAAAATAACCAAAAGGCTCAGAGATGTCCAGGACGCCGTCGTAACGCTGAGGATCGAGAGGTACCATCATATCGCCGAGATTACTATCGCGGCCGACCATTTGACGATCAGGGGCGAAGGCAACACCGCCGATATGTACTCCTCCATAGATATGGCCTGCAGCAAGATAGAAAAGCAGATACGGAAATACCGCAGTAGGATCCAGAGCCGACGAGCGGCGCGTCCCGGAAAAACCCACGAAGCCGTCATGACGGTTTACGACCACCGCGCTATGGCCGGGGAACAGGACACTCGCGTCGTAGTCGGCGTAGATAGAATACCGGTAAAACCCATGACCGTGGAGGAAGCGGTCATGGAAATGGACCTTATGAGTCGAGATTTTTTAGTTTTCAAGAACGCGGAGACGGATGAGGTAAACGTCATTTACCATCGCCGCGACGGCAATATCGGCCTGATAGAACCTTAGCACCGGTAACCGTGCCGATAATCCGCCGTTCGGGCGAGCAAATATGTGAGGTGGCTTCGCCGTGAAGATATCGGATTTCGTCGACCCCAGCGGGATAAAAATGGAGATAGAGGCGCAGAATAAAGACGGCGCCCTCCGCGAGCTCGTCGCGCTCGCCGCCGGGACCGGCAAAATAAGCGACGAATTAGCGATCTTAAAAGCGGTGCGGGAGCGGGAAAACCTGTGCAGTACCGGATTCGAGAACGGCGCCGCGATACCGCACCCCCGCCAGGGTCATCCCGACATCGTAAAAGAATTGGTTGCCGTATTCGCCCGCTCCTCGGAGGGCATCGACTTCGAAGCGCTCGACGAGAAACCCGTACACCTGTTCTTCCTCCTGTGCGCGCCCACCGATAGCGAGCACTTGCGGGCGCTGGCCAAGCTCTCGCGCTTCTTAAAGAAGGAAGCCGTCCGCAAGAGGCTCTTGGAGGCGAAAACGTCGGATGACGTACTGGCGGTGATTAAAGAGGAAGAGGTTTAATCCCCCGATGGCGAAACGCCGAAAGGAAACGGCCAACGTCGAGGAATTATCTCTGGGCGGCACGAAGCCGCCCGTCGGCGTTAAGGTCGGCGAAATGCTCATCGAGACGGAGAAAACCCTTAAGCTATCCTCCCTCGAAGATAACGGCGGCTTCGACCGGCACGTCCGCGGTACGGAAATCAACCGGCCCGGTTTGGCCATCACGGGCTACTTCGACCGGTTTTCGTACCGCCAGGTTCAGGTCCTCGGTATGACGGAGCTCTCGTACCTGGCTAGTTTAAATGAACAGCGGCGCTCCGAGATTTTTAAAAAAATCACTTCGTTCGAAGGCCTACCGTGTTTCGTCGTGGCGCGCGGGAGAAGGCCGCCGCCGGCGTTAAAGGTAGCGGCGCGTAACAGGGGTATACCGGTAGCCGTCTCCCGGCGCCGGACTACCGACGTAATCGCGCTCCTCTCGGATTACCTTCGCGACAAGTTCGCGCCCCGCTTGGCCTTTCACGGCGACCTGCTCGACGTCTACGGCGTCGGCGTCCTTATTCTAGGGCCCGCCGGGGTGGGTAAAAGCGAATGCGCCCTGGATTTAATCGCCCGCGGCCACCGCATCGTAGCGGACGACGTAGTGCACGTCCGCCGTCGCATAACGGGGGAGCTCGTCGGCGACACCAAGGAGAATATCCGGGAACACATCGAAATCCGCGGCCTGGGCGTACTGAACGTCAAGCAACTGTTCGGCATACGGGCCGTACGCACGTCAAAAAACGTAGAACTCGTCGTGAAAATTGAACCGCTCAACCCCAAGGAGGAGTACGACCGCACGGGGCTCGACAGACGAGTCGTCAACATCCTCGGCGTCGAGGCCCCCTTTATCGTTATCCCGGTGGTACCGGGCAAAAACATTTCGTCCCTCGTGGAGGTAGCGGCGTTGGACTATCTATTGAAACGTTACGGCTTCGACGCAGCCCGGGTTTTCAACGATAAATTACGCGCCGAGATCGCGGCCGATTACGAGTTACGCAAAAGAGGAAAAGTATGACCGGGATTATGATAGTCGCCCACGGCGCGTTAGCCGAGGAGCTGATAAATTCGGTGGCTATGATTATGGGGCGCGTACCCTTGCTCCGGGCGGTGGGGCTGCGCAACGACCAGAACCTCGACGACCTGAAGCGAGAGATCGAAACGGCGTGGCGAGAGCTCGAGCGCGGAGGCGCCCAACAAATCCTCGTATTGGTCGATATGTTCGGCGGCTCCTGTTCGAACGTCGCAGCGCGGCTCGTGAGCGAGAGCGAACCGGGACAAGTCGCCGTTATAACGGGCGTTAACCTCCCCATGGTTCTGGAAGCGTCCATAGACCGCGACCTCTACGAATTTAAGGACTTAGTAGCCAAAATGGTTAAGGCCGGCAGGAAATCCATCGTCGACGTTCGAGCCGTACTGGCCGAAAAACTCCGTTAACCGAGGTCGACCGTCCGCTAAAAAATGGGCGTTCTTTTATACAGGGTGGACGACCGGTTGATACACGGCCAGGTCGTCGTGGGGTGGGGGCGTTATCTTAAAATTAATTCGATCCTCGTATGCAGCGACCGCGTAGCGGACGACGAATTGGCGCGCACGATGATGGAGATGGGCGCACCGGCGGACGTCAAAGTGGAAGTACTCCGGCCCCGGGAAGCGGCGGCGAAGCTCAACGGCGACGCTTTCGCCGAACGCTCCGCCATCGTACTTTTCGAAACGCCGGCCGACGCCCTCCGCCTCCTGGATATGAACGTTAAAATCGAGAAGTTAAACGTCGGCGGAATGCACTTCGGCCCGGGTAAACGGCAAATCATGGAAGGTTTATCGGTCGACGAAGAGGACTGCCGGGCGCTTTGCGAACTCGCGGCCCGTAATGTCCGGGTTTACTTCCAGATGGTACCCCAAGCCCGGCCGGTAGAGGTCATTTCGAAGCTGCCGCGCGACCTATGAACGGCCGGGTTTCAGCGGTAAACGCGGGACTCGGGGAGCGGGACGAGCGGCTCGTCTTCGCGTTCGCCGTCCACGACCATCAACCGTTCGGCAACTTCCCGGAGGTCGTGGCGCGCGTTCACGAACGTGCCTACGGACCCTTTTTCCAAACTGCGAAGCGCCATCCTCTCGTCAAGTTCTCGCTCCACATATCCGGAGCCTTGCTGGAGTGGATGGAGGCCGAGGCGGCGCATACCGTAGCGTCGATTCGCGAAATGGTCGCGAGGGGGCAATGTGAAATACTGGCCGGTACGTATTACGAGGCTCTCGCACCGGTCGCGCCCGAACACGACGTCAAACGTTCTATCGTCGCGTACGTCGACAAATTGGAGAAAGTTTTCGGCGCGGAGGTCGGGGGAATGTGGCTTGCCGAACGAGTTTACGAACCGCACGTCCCGCGGATACTGGCCGACGTCGGCGTGCGCTTCGCGGCCTTGGACGATTGGCACTTCCGCGCCGCCGGGATAGCCGCGGACCGACTCGACCGCCCGTGGTTGGCCGAACACCAGGGAGCGACGTTAACGACGTGCCCGATTTCGGAACGGCTGCGGTATATGGTCCCGTTCGCGCCCGTAAACGAGGTCGTGGGCTACCTACGAAAACTATACGAGACGGGCGCCCAAATGGCGTGCCTGGCCGACGACGGGGAAAAGTTCGGCGAGTGGCCGGGGACTTATAAACTCTGTTACGAAGACGGTTGGTTGGACGATTTCTTCGGGGCGTTGGAGGAACATAACGATTGGCTCCGCGCGGCCACGTTGGGTGAGGCCGTCGCGGCCGTACCGGCCGCGGGCCCCGCGTACCTTCCGGCAACGTCGTACCGCGAGATGACGCGCTGGGCGCTGCCGACCGGTACACAACGACGCCTCCAACGACTAGGGCCCGACTTCGCGGCCGACGGCGCCGACGGCGATTTGGTCACGGGAAGCGGGTTTCGTTCCTTTTTCCAGAAGTACCCCGAAGTAAATTTCTTCCACAAGCGGGTCCAGGAAGTAAGTCGGCGCGTAGAAGAGAACGACCGGTTGCCGGCCGCGGAAGCGGAGCGCGTCCGACGCCATTTGTGGCGGGCGGAAGCTAACGACGCCTATTGGCACGGCGTCTTCGGCGGCTTCTACCTGCCGCATATTCGGCGAGGCGTTAAAAATGAGCTCGTCCGCGCCGAAGCGATGCTCGACCGCTGTTTAGGGACGTTGGAGAGCGAAGAAGTAGGCGACTTGGACGCCGACGGCGTCGTTGAAATCATCTTGAAAAACGAAAACGTCGTGGCGGTGCTTAGTTCGCGGGGTTTAGCGGCGGTGGAGTTCACCCGCCGCGAACCGCCGGTCGTCTTGACCGACGTTCCGGCCAGGCGGCCCGAACCTTACCACGACGACCTGGCGGCCACCGTGTGCGACGACGCCGGCGGGGCGAAGACGATACATGCGCCGCGCGGCGCCAAGGAATCCGGCCTCGAACGTTATCTCGTTTACGACCGCCATCTTAAAAGGCTGTTTCTGGAACGCCTATTCGACGGCGAGACGGATGCCGAGGCGTACGCGGCCGAGGGCGCGAGCGAGTTCGTTCCGTTCTCGTGGGGCAAACCCGTACGAAACGGCGGCGCATGGCGCGTCGGCGGCGCGATAGAGGCCGGCGACGTCCGGATATTAGGCTTGGATAAAACAATATCGTTGGCCGAGCGGGGTCTCACGCTAAACTACGTAATCAATACGGAATTGCCCAAAACCTCGATATTCGGCGTAGAATTGACTTTAAATATTAAATCCGAATCGCCTGACCACGCGTTTGTTAGAAGCCGGGAAATATATGGGTGTAATAACGTCTTCGGGGCTCGGGCCGATAAGGCGTTCGTAATCGCCGACCGCCTCGCGGAATGGGAAATGGTTATAGCGTTCGAGCCCGCGTACGCGCTTTGGCACGCGCCGATATATACCGTCAATCGCTCGGAGTGCGGCCTCGAAAAAATTTACCAAGGCTCGTCTTTTTTCTTTTGGCGGCGGCTACCCGCGGGTGTGAGCAGCCTCGAAAGTAGCGTCGCGCTGAAGGTTAGCTGAGCGTATGTTGGAAGGGTCCGTCGTACTGGCGTGCGCGGAACGGGCGATTTGCGTCGCATTCGTCGGCGCTCTCTTGGGGTTGGATAATATTGCCGTGGGGCAATTCATGTTGGCGCAACCGGCGGTAGGCGCCGTCTTAGTGGGCTACATAGTCGGCGAGCCGTTATTGGGCGTTTGGGTAGCCTTGACGTTCCAACTCTTATGGTTGGGTCAAATCCCCGTCGGCGCGTACGTTCCGCCGAGCGCGCCGATTACGGCTATCGCCGCGGTGGGTTTAGCCGGGCCGGGGGCGGCGCCTTTGCCGGCTCGAGCGGTAGCCGCGGCGTGCCTCGCGATACCGGTCGGCGTGTTAGCCGGTAGATTGGACTTTTGGATAAAAAGCCGTAACGTCGGGGTCCTGCACCGGAGCGAGAACGACCTGCTGGACGGGAGGCCGCTCGCGCTCGGCGGCGCGGTCGTAAAGGGCGTGGCTAACTTTTTCCTGAAAGACTTTTTTCTATTGCTCGCGGCGACGTTCGTCGGTTCGATAATACTAACGTTGACGCTAAAACACCTCACGCCGAGCTGGTATAGAGGTTTGGCGTTCGCGTTTGCCGTTTCGCCCGCCGTGGGCATAGGAGCCGCGTTGAAGGTGTACTGGAAAGGCCGAAACATAGCGGCCTTCGGCGTCGGCGCGGCCGTCGCGGCCGCCGTCGCGGCCATATTCGCGTTCGTAATATGAGACGTACAAAACAACCGGCCGAGGTTTCGTTACCGCGTCGTATGCGCGCGGAGATGGTGATACGCTCGCTGTTCATCCAGGCTACGAACAACTTCGAGCGTATGTTGTCGTTGGGCTTTTTATTCGCGTTATGGCCGGTGATAAAGAAGTTATACCGTACGCCCGAAGAGCGGCGCGAGGCCGTGCTAAGACACCTGTCCTTTTTTAATACGCAGCCGTACTTCGCGAATTGTATCCTGGGCGTAGTAGCGCACGTCGAGCTGCGCGGCGGCGAAGGGGTGGACGGCGAGGTCGCGCATATAAAGAAAGCTATGATGGGGGCGTTGGGCGCGCTGGGCGACGACCTGTTCTGGACCGGCTTGATGCCGGCGGCGGCTTTGGTGGCGCTCGTTTTTTACGGCGCTCTGCCGAGCTACGCCTTCGTCGGCGCGATTTCGGCGCTGGCCGTATATAACGTCTTCCACTTCTGGACGAGGGTAAAGCTCTTCCACGTGGGTTTGAGGCTCGGTCGCCGGGTAACGAGTTATCTTAAAATGCTCCGCCTACCTCGTTTCGCCGTGGGCGTAAAAATCGCGGCGTCGTTTCTTCTGGGGGCATTCACGGTGGCCGTAATATGGCGCGTGGCACATGCCGGTTTAGGAGGTTACGGAGCCGCGGCGGCCGTAGGGATAGCCGTGTTCGCTTCGGTAATAGTCCAGAGCTTGGGGATTAGGCCGGGGTTATGTTGGTACATCGTCGCCGCGGCCGCGACGGTCGTGGGAGCGATAACGGCGTAAGTAATATGGCGGCGACTCGAAAAAAAGTAACGGTTCGGCAGAAGTACGGCTTGCACGCGCGGCCCGCGGCGTCGTTCGTAAAACTGGCCCGTAAGTTTGAGGCCGAAATAATATTGGAGAAGAACAGCGAACGCGTCGACGGTAAATCCATCATGGGAGTCATGATGTTGGCGATATCCCGGGGCGAAACGGTTTACTTGGAGGCGGACGGCCCGGACGGAGAACGGGCGTGCGAACAGCTCAAATCGTTTTTGGAAAACGGGACCCTCGACTGAACTGACGTGAAAGAGTTTTCGGGCATTCCGGTAAGCGGCGGCGTGGCGCTGGGCAGGGCGTTCGTCGTAGCTCCGCGCGAGCTTACGGTGGAGCAACGTGAGATAGCCCCGGCCGAGGTCGAAGCGGAGCAAGCGCGACTGGCGCGGGCCCTCGCCTTTACGCGCGACGAGTTCGCGTCGCTGCGGGACGAGGTCAAGAAACACGAGACGTCGATACGGGCCGAAATATTGGACGCGTATATGTTAGTCCTGGACGACGAGATGTTGACCGAGAAAGCCCGAGAAAAGATCCGTGAAGAGGAGGTATCGGCCGAGTACGCGTTCAAAACGGCGCTCGACGATATGTTGGGAGTCTTTGAGGCTATGGAGGACCCGTACTTCCGAGAACGCGCCGTGGATTTACGCGACGTCGGCAACCGCGTCGTAATGAACCTCCTGGGCGTGGCTTACCGCTTGTTCGAGGACCTGGGCGAGAATTCGATACTCGTAACTCACGACCTGCCGCCCTCGGACGCGGCCGCGCTGCCGCGCGATAAAGTCCGCGCGATCGTGACTGAAGTGGGGAGCCGGACTTCCCATACCGCGATTATGGCTCGTAGTATGGAAGTGCCGGCGGTAGTGGGCGCCAGCGGCGTAGTCGGCTACGTCCGCGCGGGAGACAACCTCGTCGTGGACGGCATAAGCGGCCGCGTTATCGTAAGCCCGAGCGACGAAGTCACGGCGGGGTATGAGAAGCTAACGCGCGAATTGCTGGAGGAAAAAAAACGTCGCGCCCGCCTGGCGGAGCTCCCCGCGACGACGCTCGACGGGTATCGGATAGAGCTTTCGGCAAACATCGAGCTTTTGCCGGAACTGGAAGCCGTACGACGGCACGGCTGCGACGGCATCGGCCTTTACCGTACGGAGTTCTTGTTCCTGCACCGGAGCGACCTCCCCTCCGAGGAAGAACAGCTGGAAGCGTACCGGAGAGCGGCGGAGGCTTCCTTCCCCCACTCCTGCATTATCAGGACTATCGACATCGGCGGCGATAAGTTTTTATCCTTTCCGGAAGTGGCGCGCGAGCTCAACCCCTTCCTCGGCTTACGTGCGATACGGTTTTGTTTGAAACGCCAGGATATATTTCGGACGCAACTTCGCGCCATCTTACGGGCTACCGCGTACGGAAGAATAAAAGTTATGTTCCCCATGATCTCCGACGTGGGGGAGTTGCGCGCCGCCAAAGAGATTCTCGCGGACGTCAGGCGCGAGCTGGAGCGGGAAGGGCGTTTTGTCGACGAGGCGCTCGAAGTGGGCATCATGGTCGAAGTCCCGTCGGCGGCGCTCGACGCCGACCTATTGGCCCAGGAGTGCGACTTCTTCAGCTTGGGCACTAACGACTTGATCCAATATACCTTAGCGGTCGACCGGGGCAACGAAAAGATCGCCTATCTTTACGAGCCCTTTCACCCCGCGGTATTGAAACTTATAAAAACCACCGCCGACGCGGCCCACCGCAACCGCATATGGGTGGGCGTATGCGGCGAAATGATCGCCGACCCCAAAGCGGCTATACTTTTACTGGGCCTTTCCTTCGACGAGTTCAGCGCGAGCCCGGCCTCGGTTCCCGATATTAAAATAGTCTTAAGAACCGCCCGGTACGTCGACGCGCGCTACGTTGCCGAGCAGGCGGTCCGGATGACGTCGGCTTCGGAGATTCGCGCGTTTTTAGCCCGGGAGCTGGCCGAGATGGGAGTACCGGCTTTCCGATGCCAATGGTAAAAAAGACGCTCTATATTACGTTATTGCTGGCCGCGCTGGCTTGCCGCAGCAACCTATTTCTAGGTAAAGTCGAAGGCGTGGCGGCCAATATTTATGCCCCCAACGGTCGGACGCCGGCCTACCGCGCCGAAGTGGTCGTTGCGGACCTCAAGGCGGGGGGCTACTACGGCGAAACCGTTACGTCGGCGACGGGTTATTTCGCGATAGCGGGTATCCCGGACGGGTTATACCGCATCAACGTGACCTCACCGAACGGCTTTTTAAAAACCGGCTTCCACGTCGACGTCGTCGACGGTTATTCAGCCGCCGACGTCGAAGTGCTGCTGGCTCCGGCTCGAGTCGGCACCTTCTTTAACGTCCCGGGCCGTTACGACGATATGGGAGCGCTCTTCGCCGACCTCGGCTACCTGTATAAAACCGTACGCGCGGAGGCCTTCGCCGGAAACCAAAACCCCCTGCGGGACGCGGACATACTTTGCTTGAACAGCGGCGTCGACCTGACGCCGGCTCAGGAGGAGGCCTTTATAACGAACCTGCGCTCGTTCGTCGAAGAAGGAGGGCTACTGATAACGTCCGACCGAGCGTGGCCGTTCCTCAAAGCCGCGTGGCCGGGGAAGGTTACTTGGCGGGCCGACCCGGAGATAGGCAAACCGGGGCAAGACGTGGATGGGGTTTTCGTCGACGCCGACTTAAGAAAGTACGCGACGATTTCGAAGTGGCGATTAAAGTATGACCTGGGCAATTGGGCCATACCGGACGATACAACCGGTACCGTTTTCGTCAGCGGCGACGTCGAGACCTCCTCCGGCACGCGGGGCAACGCGCCGCTGCTCATCGGCTTCGCGTACGGCCGCGGCTTCGTCGCTTTCAGCACGTTCGATTGGCGAAAGCAATATGGCCACGGCCGGGTAGCTATCCAAGTCTTCAATTATCTTATAACGAATAAGTGATATAATTTATAATATAGTGTCGGCGCCGCGTCCCCGCGGCCGGCTCGGGCGCGTCGGACGGCGCGCCTTTTATGCAATATGGGAAAAGAGCCCGCGGTCCTTCCGGTTTTAGGCGTAATAGCAGCGGCCGGCGTATCGCTCGACGACGTCGTCCGGGCCGCGAACGACGAAATCTTCGAGACCGCGCGAGAGACGGACCGCATACCTTTCGACTTTACGGACTACTACCGGAAAGGAATGGGCCCCGGCCTTATACGTTTTTGGTGCGCCGGCGCCCATCTTGTCCCGGCGTCCGCCCTCGCCGATTACAAGTTGGCCGGCGTCGCGCTGGAAGACCGATGGCGGCGAGCGGGCGAAAGACGAGTCAACCTCGACCCCGGATACATCTCGGCTTTACAACTGGTTCTCGCGACTACCAAACCGCTGCCGCAAGCGGTTTACCTCCGCGGCGGTATATACGCCGTCGTCGAGCTCATCTATCGCGACGGCGCCTTCGCGACCCTGCCTTGGACGTACCCCGACTACGACAGAGCCGCGAAGGACAACCTGTTCCAACCTTTCCGGTCGCACCTCCTGAAGCTGCAGCGGGAGGTGGGGAAGTAGACGCCGTGCGAGAAGTGGTTACCGCTTCCCCCCGTGCGACCGCGGCGCTCGCCGAACGGCTCGCGGTTACGCTGCCGCCCGGCGTCGTCCTTCTATTGGACGGCGACCTGGGCGGGGGCAAAACGACGTTCGTGAAAGGTTTGGCCCGCGGGTTAAAGGCGACGGAAGAGGCGCGGAGCCCGACCTTCACGCTCGTGAGGGAGTACGGCCCGCTGGTCCACGCGGACTTGTACCGGCTCGACGCCACGGAGGCCGCCGGCCTCGGCTGGGATGATTACCTGGACGACAAACGAATCGTGGCCGTGGAATGGAGCTCGCACCTCCCGCCCCGCTTTTGGGGTAAAGGCACCCTTTTAATAAAACTGTATTTCGAAATCGTCGACAAGAAACGCCGGCGGATAGGTTTGGAGTTGGACGGGCCGGTAGCGCCGAAGCTCCGGCGCCGGCTCGAGGGCCTATTTTGCGAGTAGTCGCTTTAGAAACGTCCACCACGCGCGCCTCGGTGGCGTTCGTGGACGCGTCGTCGTCTTTCGAAGCGGCGCGCCGCATCGACGCCGAGGGGCGTTTATCGCGCGTTTTGATGCCCGCGCTCCGGGAGTTGGAGAAGGAAGCTTGGCCCGCGGCGGAAGCGGATTTGATAGTAACCGCCGGCGGGCCCGGGTCGTTTACGGGCCTCAGGGTCGGGATGGCCGCGGCCAAAGGTTTGGCGTTCGTCACCGGCCTTCCGCTCGTGGCCATATCCTCGCTCGCGGCGGTCGCATCCGCGGCGCCCGGCGACGGCGCCGTGGTAACGGTGTCGGACGCGCGGGGCGGTTTTTATTTTTACGCCGTCTACGACAGCGCGCCTCCTTACCCGAAGGAAATCCTCGCCCCCGACATAGGGGACGAGCTTACGTTAGCGACCTTACCGTACGACGTATACGCGGGTCCGGTGTCGCCGCCGGCGGCCTGGCTCCGTCGAGCGCGGCCCGCGGGCCGTTGGCTCGAGGTCTGGCCCGACGCCGCGGTATTGGGTCGTTTGGGCGCTCGGGCGTTCGAACGCCGCGGCCCCGACGACGTCGCGACCCTCCGGCCGTACTACCTTAAAAGAGGGCAGGTGTGATAACCACGCTAAGGCTTGCCGAGCCGCGCGACGTGCCGGCGATAAGCGCCATCGAAAAAGCGGCGTTTCCCTGTCCCTGGCCCGAACGCGCCCTCTACGGCGAAATCGAGAACGATTTGGCGACGTTTAAAATTTTATCGCTCGAGGGGCGGGTGGCAGGCTACTACGATTTATGGATTTGCGCCGATGAGGCCCATCTGCTGAACGTCGCGGTCGCGGCGTGGGAACGCCGGCGGGGATACGGGGCGACGATGGTGAAGGACGCGATCGAAGAAGCCGGCCGTCGCGGCTGCCGCCGGGTCGTTTTAGAAGTGCGGCCGAGCAATCGCGCCGCCGTAAACCTTTACGAAAAATTCGGTTTTAAAAAGGTAGCGCGGCAGGCGCGTTATTACTTCGACGGCGAAGACGCCGACGTTATGTTAAAGGACCTTTAGGTCGCACCGTACTACGCAAAAGGCGCCCGGCGACGGGCGCCTTTTTAACCACTCGTTTGCGTTTACCTTAAACCCAGTACGCGATGTATTTGCGGTATAAGGCGGACGTCGGCAAGGAGCGTCGTGAGCTGGGCCGTGAGCACGAGCAGCCGCTCCGCCTCGCCCGGGGGAGGAGGTTTCTCGTCGTTACGGGGTTGGATTACGAACGGGATGTCGCCGTTAACGTCCGCGACGAGGCGGGCCGCTTCCATAACCTCTCCCTCGCCCGTATCCGGGCCCACCACCGCTTTCACGTAGCACGTCTTCTGTCCGGCGACCTTGAGGAAGTCCCTGGTCGCGGCGACCGGTAAGGGCCGCCCCGAGAACGACGGCAGCTTTACGTCCACGGCGACGACGTCGACCCTCGGTATTACCTCCGCCAACTCGCGGTGATGGTACCCTCGGGTTTCGAGCAAAACGCGTTTGCCCGTCTTGGAAAGGCGCGTCAAAAGGAGCGATAAGAAGCCGGGTTGCTCGAGCGGCTCGCCGCCCGTGATCGCGAGGAAAGGTAGGCCCCGCAGAAGGGGCACCGCGTGGGTAGTAAGGTCGACGACTTTCACCGGGTTGGCCACGGCTCTGGCGTTGGGGCCGTGAATGGGGAATTGCGACATCTGCGTACGCGCGCGGGGCGTGTCGCAGTGCTCGCACGCCGCCTGGCACCCGCCGAACCGAATGAACAGCATCGGCGTACCGACCAGCGGCCCTTCTCCCTGGACGCTAACGAATATTTCGTCGATGTATCCTTTCAGCATACGCCCCTGACTTTGCTTAGCGCTTCGACGAAGCGGTCCACTTCGTCGACGTACCGGGACATCACGGCCGCCGCCAACTCTTCGGCGTCGACGTTAAGCCGCTTCAGGTCGGCGACCTCTACCGGCGCGCCGGCGCCGTCGACGTTGACGCCGAAGTGGATAATCGCCGACGTAGGCGACGACGTGGCGATGGAGACCGTCAACTTGCCGTCGCCGGCGTAGACGTCGTCCCCTTCGCGCCGAAGCGGCGCTTGCGGCGCCCGCCGCCGCACTTCCTCCAGGACGATGGCGGCCAACAGGCGTTGCCGCCATATAGCTTCCGCCAGCGGCAGGCCGAAGTGTTCGACGACGAAATGCAACATCCGCGCGGCGACTATACTCGCGCCGGCGCGCGCGTCCTCGAGGTCGACGAGGTTCTCCGTCCGGACGTCGCAGGGCCCGACGAACGCGACGACGGCGTCTCCCGCGACGCCGAAGTTCGTCAGCGCGAAATGGCCGTATAGTTCGGTGTAAGGCCTCTCGGTACGTTCGAAATAAGTTTTTACGGACGCCACGTCGTCCTCTCGGTCGACGATATCAAAATCGCCCCGAAGTTAATACTTCCGTTAATCATTTCGGCCGCGACGGGCCGCCGAATATCTCCGCGCGTAGCTCGGGATAACCCGCCGCTTCCAACGCCGCCGCGGTACGCCGGCAGGAGGCGCAACGTCCGCAAGGCCGCGGGCCCTCGCCGTAACAAGGATATACGTATTTCAGCGGTACGCCGAGACGAACCGCTTTTTTCACGATGGCCTCTTTTCCCAGCGAAGCCGTGTACGACACGAGCTTAACCTTGCCGGCTGTGGAGTAACGAAGCGCGCCGTTCGCGGCCTTCACGAACGCCGCCGAGTTATCGGGGAAGTAGGCCGCCTCGTCGACGTTGAAGCCGACCACTACCACCGGCGCGCCGAGAGCTTCGGCAAACGCCGCACCTACGGCCACGAAGACGCCGTTCCTGTTCGGCACCCAAACCGCATCCACGTCCGAAAGCCGAGAGGGGAGGGATGCGCCCGCTTGGACCAGCCGGCGCGGGAGCAACTCGCGGAACCAAGGTAACGGAACGACGCGGCTATCGACGCCGTAGAAGTAGCACAGTTTCCGGGCCGCGCGGGCCTCCGCTCGCGCCGCGCGATGGCCGTAATCGAAGGTGAGCGCCAACGCCGCCCCCCGGTAGCGCCGGGCGAGCGCCAGGTTGAGCGCGGAATCGAGGCCGCCGGAGAGGAGGACTACGGCGTTATAGGTCCGGGACGAACGACGCGGCATATTTCGGCGACTCCTCGACCGTGACGCGGCGTAACTTCGCGCCCAGCGCTTCGACCTTCGGCGCCAATCTCTCGTAGACGAAAGCCGCCACGTTTTCCGCGGTGGCGTTGCGGCTCGAGAACGCGGGCAACTCGTTCAGGTTCTGGTGGTCCAAAACGTCGAGTACCTCGTTAAGGTGCTTACTCATTATTTTGAAATCTACGGCTATCCCGAGCTCATCCAGCGTCGCGGCTTCGGCGACGGCCGTTACGGTGAAGTTATGGCCGTGCATCCTCTCGCACGAACCGTCGTATCCGCGAATCGCGTGCGCGGCGGCGAAGCGGCCTTCAACTTTAACTAGATACGGCATAACCTCTCAAACAGCCAGCGGCCCAGGCTCGAGCGACTTCCCACGAGCGGTTTCCAATAAAACCCGATACAAAATATCTACTTTTTTCTCAAGTTCCGCCGGCGACCCGGAGTTGTCGACGACCACGTCCGCCCGGGAGAGTTTGCGCCGTTCGTCGAATTGGCGGCGTTGGCGCGCGTAGAAATCCTCCTCGCCGTACTTGCCCCGCGACCGTCGCTTACGAACGTCTTCGGGGGCGTCGACCACTACGACTAAGTCGACGGGTAACGGCGAGCCCCATTCTACTATAAGAGCGGCGTCTATGACAACCACGTCGGCGTTTTTATGGGCGGCCAACTCGCGCCTTATACGTTCCCACAACGCCGGGTGAACGACGGCGTTCAGTCGCGCCGCCGCTTCCTCGGACGCGAAGGCCGCTCGAGCCAAAGCGTCCCGGTCGACGTCGCCTCGCGCAGTGAATACCGAAGGCCCGAACGCGGCCCGTAATCCTTCTCTTACGCGGGCCGACGTCTTTACGACGTCGCGGCCCAGCGCGTCCGCGTCAATAACCGGGACGCCCTTTTTCGACAATAGCCCGGCGACGGTACTCTTCCCGGCGCCGATGGCCCCGGTGAGGCCGACTACCAGCGGTTTAGCCGATGCAATCATCAATAATTTCTAACATTATATAGGACGAAACGCAAGTTTTTTCCTTGCGTTTATGATAACTACGTGATAATATCCTTTAAGTGGGGAAACGTACGATTTATTGGCGCGTTATCGGCCTGTTCGCGGTCCCGGCTTTGACGGCTGCTGCGTCGTTCGCCGGGGACGACGCCGACTTCCGGCGAGATCTGTTTTCCGAAATCCACGGGATACCGGAAGTCGAGGAAGCGATGTTCAAAGAAGTCAATCGCGTCAGGGAAGAAGCGGGGTTACACCCGCTTGCGTTCGACGACGGTTTGACGGCCGCGGCCCGCCAGCATTCCGACGAGATGAGGCGGCTCTACTATTTCGCTCACGAGTCGCCGACGCCCGGTTTAAAGGATGCCTTGGACCGTGTGTACGGCGCCGGTTTGACGGATATCTCGGTCGCCGAGAACCTGGCGTCCGAGAACAGCGTGCCCCCTTCCGCCGACGCGGACGAGGTAGGCCGCAAACTCACCGAACTCCTGCTCGCGAGCGAATATCATCGGGAAAACATCCTCGACCGGCGTTTTACGCACTCCGGTATCGGCTGCGTGGTTTCCGACGAGGGGACGCTTTTCTGCACCCAGGTTTTTTCAAAACGCTCCATCGTATTTAAAAAAATTAAACTTAAACGGGAAACCGCCGGCGTCTTACGAGTAACCTTGACGCTAGAGACCGACGACATTATCGGCGTATGGTTGGACGAAGTCGATACGCACATATTCGAACCCGAAAACGGTTTGGTAGTCGTCGACCTATGGTTTCGCACCGCGGACGGGCCGCGGAAAGTGGTCGTCGCGCGCCGGCCGGCAAACGAGTACGGCGCTATGAAGGGGTTTTTTATGGCCGAATTCGACCCCGAAAAGCCGTTCGACTTTAGCGCCGGGATAACGGACCTCGACGTCGTCTCGGAGGAACAAACGCGCGATGAATCCTCGGTTTACGTACTCGAGGTCGAGGGGGAGATTTTAACCGGCGCGGGGAACTTGAAGATAGCGGACGGCAATTCTCAATACGACGTTAAAATTAAAGGGAAAAAATTTAAAGCGAAATACCCTATATTGGCCGGTTCGGGCTTACGCGAAATATATTTCGTAACCGGAGGCGAAACGGCGCACGGGTTAAAAGTGGACGCCGACCGCCCGTTGGCGGAGGCTTTCCGCCAAACGGCGCCGGGAGAATAACGCCGTTATGAAAGTAGAAACGGCCGCCGAACTCAAGAGCGACGTACTCGCCGAAGTCGCGCAGTTGAAACGGGCTGAAAACGCCGCCTTCCTGGTACATAACTACCAGATCGCCGAAGTGCAAGACATAGGGGACTTCGTCGGCGATTCCTTGGGCCTGGCCCAGGTCGCGGCGCAAACCGACGCCGACCTCATCGTCTTGTGCGGCGTCCGGTTTATGGCCGAGACGGCGAAGCTGCTCAACCAGGAAAAAACGGTGCTCTTGCCGGAGCAAGACGCGAATTGCCCCATGGCGCAAATGGTCCGGCCGGGGGACGTTTTAGCGCTTAAGGGGAAACACCCCGACGCGGTCGTCGTGTCGTACGTAAACACGACCGCCGCGACGAAAGCCGTAACCGACATTTGTTGCACGTCGGCTAATGCCGTAAAAGTGGTTTCTTCCATCCCGGAGGACCGCGAGATAATATTCACCCCCGACCAACACCTGGGCGCGTACGTGCACAAGATGACAGGCCGGGACTTGATAATCTGGCCGGGTTGTTGCCCCACCCACGCCCGCGTCACCGCGGAGATGGTCCTGGAAGCCAAGGGAGAACACCCGGGCGCTAAAGTCGTCGTGCACCCGGAGTGCCCGATGGAGGTAATCGAGCTGGCCGACGCCGTGCGTTCCACGAGCGGCATGCTAAAATATTGCGCCGAGTCGGACGCCTCCGACTTCATAATAGGGACCGAGAAGGGGATGTTGTACCCGCTCAAGAAACGTTGCCCCGAGAAAAATTTCTGGCCCGTGGCCGAGGAAACGGTTTGCCCGAATATGAAGTTGACCAAACTCGAGAGCGTCCGCGACGCGCTCAAGAACACGCAGTACGAGATAACGATACCGCCGGATATCGCCGAACCCGCCCGACGGGCGATAGACCGCATGATGGAGATAGGGCGGGAAAGCGGGAACTGAGGAGCGTTGGCCGTGCCGGCCGAATCTGCTTTGGATGACGTCGTATCTCGGGCCCTTCAGGAAGACGTGGGCTCGGGCGACCTTACGACGACGCTGCTCGGCATCGGCGGGGAGCGGGCTCGAGCCGCGGTCGTCGCCCGCGACAGCGGCGTCCTGTTCGGCATCGACGTCGCGCGCCGCGTCTTCCGTACCCTTGACCGCCGCGTAATATTCAACGCCCTGCTCGAGGACGGCCGCAAATTCTCGGCGGGCCGGGCCGTGGCGAGGTTGCAAGGACCCGCCGGCCCCATATTGGCCGGCGAACGGGTAGCGCTGAACTTCATCCAACGGCTCTCGGGCATCGCGACGCTAACGGCGGCGTTCGTCGCGCGCGCCGATAACGTAACGGTGACGATACTCGATACGCGGAAGACGACGCCGGGCCTGCGTTCCTTAGAGAAAGCCGCGGTGCGGGCGGGAGGCGGCGAAAACCACCGCCTCGGCCTTTACGACGGTATTATGGTCAAGGACAGCCATAAAAGGTTATGCGGCGGCGTCGCGGAGGCGATCAGGCGGGCGCAGGAGAAACGAATCCGCGGCGTGCCGATTTACGCCGAAGTGGAAACCATCGCGGAGGCGGAAGCAGCCGCAGCGGCCGGAGCCGACGTCATCATGCTCGACAACTTCGACCCCGACGCCGCGAGCGACGCTTGTATCGCCGTAAACGGCCGCGCCGTCGTAGAGGTCTCGGGTGGCGTCAAGTTGTCGAACGTGGCGGCGTACGCCCGCACGGGCGCGACGCGTATTTCCGTAGGCGCGCTAACCCATTCCGCGCCGGCGCTCGATTTCTCCCTGGAAGTGGAGGTTTAAGCCGCCGGGGGTAACGTCATGGCCGAAGATTTTCTAAGCGACCGCCACAAGATTTTTTACTCCATCGGCGAGGTCTCGGCGCTCACCGGCCTTAAAAGCCATATCCTCCGGTACTGGGAATCGGAGTTCCCGACGCTGAAGCCCGAGAAGCGGTCCAACGGCCGCCGCGCATACCGTAAGGCCGACATCCTTTTGGTATTGGCCATAAAGAAATTGTTGTACGAAGAAGGCTATACCATTGCCGGAGCCCGCAAGAAACTCGCCGCCGCGCGCCGGCGGCCGGCCCAGGACAGGGGTATGGTCGCCGAACTCCGCAAAGACCTCGAGAAATTGCTCGGCCTTCTCGCCGCCGGCGACAAAAAACGGGCCAAGCGGTAGCCATCCGAACGGGGTACCGCTTGCATATCCGGTACCGATTTAGTATAATAAATAGGCGGCGGGCGATTGCCCGGCGCGGATTATCGGGGCGTAGCGCAGTCCGGTAGCGCACCTGGTTCGGGACTAGGGGGTCGCTGGTTCAAATCCAGTCGCCCCGAAAAAGTTTAAGGAGACTCCGCGAGGAGTCTCTTTTGTTTACGGCCCACGCGGAAGCGAACGACGCGAGTAGGTCGCAAAAGGCATCCCTGCCGCGCAAGACCGTTGTCTTAAGGGACGGTGGGGCGAATTTTTCGGTTGCCGCGCGGGTTGTTTTTATATATTATATAGGCTGACGCGGGGGCGTAGCGCAGTCCGGTAGCGCACCTGTATGGGGGGCAGGTGGTCGGAGGTTCAAATCCTCTCGCCCCCAAATTCCCGTCGCCGCGGCCCTACCGGTGCCGCGGCAACCGATAATTTATGCTCGTCCAACTTAGCGTAATCGGCGACGCGGCCGCCGAGCCGGGGCTCGCCGAGACCGCCTACGAAGTCGGCCGTCGAGCCGCCGAACGCGGATGGATAGTAATCAACGGCGGCCTGGGGGGCGTAATGGAAGCCGCGAGCAGAGGAGCCAGGGAAGCGGGGGGCACGACGGTCGGCATCCTTCCGACGTACGACGCGGCGACCGCCAACGATTACATAGATATAATAATCCCCACAGGATTGGGCCACGCGCGAAATACGGTACTCGTCGCCGCGGCCTCCGGCGTAATAGCCGTAGGCGGCCGTTACGGGACTTTATCCGAAATAGCGCTGGCCTTAAAACTCGGGAAACCCGTGGTAGGTATAAATACCTGGCCCGGCATAGAGGGGGTATGGCCGGCGCCGGACGCGGAGGCCGCGGTAGCCAAGCTCGCGTCGTTATTGAAGTAAACGAAGATGCTCTCCGCCGACGTCGTCAGGCGCAGGTTATTATTCTCGGGCGTAGTCCAGGGCGTGGGGTTCCGTTATTGGGCGGTGCGCGAATCGGCGGCCTTCAAAGTAACCGGTTACGTACGTAATTTGTACGACGGCTCGTTGGAAGCCGTGCTCGAGGGGCCGCGCGACGAGGTATTGGGTTTCGAACGGGTTCTCCGCCAAGGGCCGCCTTACGGCCGCATCCGTCGCGTGGACGGGATAGACGAGGAGCCGAGGGGAGAATTCGCATCGTTCGACGTTAAGTTTTGATCCAGCCAAGGCCGCGTGTTTACAGGACGACTATTCGCGCCCCCGGCCGGCGTATCGTGCCGGGTATATATTTTAAGGCTTCAAAACGGCCTTGACGTCGCCGCTTCCAGGCTCGTCGTGATTCGCCGTTGAGGAATAACGTGGCAAAAAAACCGCCCCCCGACGAAAGCCCCGAAAAACCGGACCGCCTCGACGAAGAGACGGAGGCCGAAGACGAAGACGCCCTCGGGCCCGACCAGATCTCCGAGGTCATAGACGACCTCGAGTCGGAGAAGGAGTACGAGGCCAACCTCGTGCGGGCGTACCTGTTGGATATCTCCAAGATCCCCATTCTAACTAAAGAGGAAGAAATCGAGCTGGCCCGGAAGATAGAGAAGGGCGACGGCGACGCCCGGGCCAAGATGATCGTCTCCAACCTGCGCCTCGTAGTAAACGTCGCGAAGCAGTCCATCGGCAGAGGGATGTTTTTCCTGGACCTCATAGAGGAGGGGAACCTCGGCCTTATCCGCGCGGTGGAGAAGTTCTCGTACCTCAAGGGCTGTCGGTTCAGCACCTACGCCACGTGGTGGATTCGGCAAACCATAAACCGAGCGCTGATAAATCAGGGGAGGACCATAAGGGTGCCGGTACACGTCGTCGACCTTACCAAGAAATATTTCCGTACCCTGCAGGGATTGGCTCACGAGCTGGAGCGGGAACCGGCGCCGGCCGAAGTAGCGGCGGTTATGGGTATTTCGCGGGAACAAGTCGAACGGATCCTCCTGTCGTCCCGCAGGACCTACAAACTCGACGCCGAACTGCCCGGGTCCGAGCGGTCGCTTTTGGAAAAGGTCGAGGACGATAAAGCCGAAGCGCCGTACGCGACGGCTTATCTGCTCGTGCGGTACGGTAGACTAGCCGAACTAATGAAGCGCCTTAGCAAAAGGGAACAGGACGTCTTACGGATGAGGTTCGGCCTCGACGGCCACGAACAGCTAACCTTAAAAAAGACCGGCGAGAAATTGGGGATAACGCGCGAACGCGTGCGCCAAATAGAGAAAGAGGCGTTGAACAAACTACGGCAAATGGCCAAGTCCGAGGGGGGTTCGAGTGATAATATGTTCGGTGACGTTCCATAACGTCGTGCCGGCCGAAAGGAGCATCAGGTGATCGAGGAAAGACTTAAAAGCCACATCCGGGACGTCCCCGACTGGCCTAAAGAAGGAATCATATTTAAGGACATTACGACGTTGCTGCGCGAACCGGAGGCTTTCAAACTTGCCGTAAACGCCTTGGCCGAAAGGTATCGCGACCGCGGCGTCGACTACGTGGCGTCGGTAGAAGCCAGGGGGTTTATCCTGGGCGCCCCCGTAGCGTACCTTCTGGGCGCGGGCTTCGTTCCCATCCGCAAACCCGGTAAATTGCCCTGCGACACCCGGCGCGAGGAGTACGAACTGGAATACGGCACCGACGCCGTGGAAGTGCACGCTGACGCGTTCGACGCCGGCGACAGGGTCCTGGTTTGCGACGACCTCCTGGCTACCGGCGGTACGGCTCTCGCCACCGCGAGACTCGTGGAATCGTGTAATGCGACGGTGGAAGCTTTCGTATTCTTGGTCGAACTAGACTTCTTATCGGGTCGGGATAAGCTCCGCGACTACGAAGTATTTTCCATAATCCATTACGGCTAACCTAGTATGCCATATTGCACGGAACGCTTTATTATGTTATAAGTTAACTTTGGAAGCGCCCGTAGCTCAGTCGGATAGAGCGGTGGTTTCCTAAACCACAGGTCGGAGGTTCGAATCCTCTCGGGCGCGCAGGGATGCCGTCCCCGGAGCTACTATGGAGTATTATTTAAATATCAACGGGAATCAGCGCGGCCCGCTAGGCATCGCCGAGTTCCGCGAGCTTGTTAGGGATAAGGCCGTATCGCAGGAAGACTACGTCTGGGAAGCGAAGCAGGGCAGGTGGATTAAAATAAAATTCCACGCCGAGTTGGCCGCGATCTTCGAACAGGAAGCCGTCGCGGCGTCCGTGGAGGAAGAGGGTTACTTTATCAACGTCGAGGGCAAGACCGGCGGCCCGTTCCCCAAGGACGCTATAATCAAGGAAATCGAGCGCGGCCGGTTCAAAGGCTCCCATTTCGTTTGGGACGCCGAATCCAACCGGTGGTTGAAGGCTTCCGAACACGCCGTATTCGCGGAATTCCTCACCGGAGCCGTACCCCGGAAAGCCGTAAAAAAGTATTACCTCGGTAAGGAGGGTGCTCGTTTCGGCCCGTTCGAATTCGGCGAAGTCGAAGAAAAGATACTGAACGGCGAGTTTAACCGCGACCACTACGTTTGGGAACCGCAATCGAAGAAGTGGTTAAAGTTCACGGAAGTAGCCGATTTCGCGGACGTCTTCGCGGATTTAGAAACGCCGGAACCGGAAGTCCCGCCTCCTATGTTCGCCGAAGAACCTTCGATTCCGGCGCCGCCGGGGGGCCCGACCGCGCCGCCGGTGGCGACCGCGCCGCCGGAACCCGCCGCGCCGCTGGAGCGCGCGCCGGCGCCGCCCCCGGACCGCGGCCTCGCACCGCCCCCGGGGCCGAAGCCGCCCCCGCCGCCGGTGGCGACCCGGCCCCTCGTCCCGGCCGGTGAACCGGCGTTATCACCGCCCGAAAGAGGTATCCCCGAACCCCAAGTGGGGGACCTGGTATCGCTAACCATACCGCCCCCGACCCCGGAGGAAAGACCGGCTCCAACCAAAACCCCGAAAATCTCGGTCGACGAAGTGGAGTTCAAACAGGTATCCGCGGAGGAAGAAGAGATTACGTTGGGGAAGGGTAAAGGCGTTGAGATCGACCGTACCGTCGTGTTGGATTTCTCGCGGCCTTCGTTCATCAGGCGCGTAGCGGCGCAACTGGTAGATCTATTTTTTATCAGCCTCTCGTACTTCATCGTCGCCCTCATATTCAGCTTTTTGGATATGAACCCTTACTTGCCGGGGCCGGACCAATATTATTACCAACAATGGTTTTGGGGTACGATCGCCGGCCTGGGTATCTTCTACTTCCTCGTACGGGACGCGGGCGGCGCGAGCATCGGCAAGCGCATTATGGGCTTACGGGTCGTCAAAATTAACGACTACGACCGACCGGCCACCGTGGTCCACTCGATAGTCCGCAATATAACGTTGCTCGTACCTCTCCTAAACATATTAGACGTCGTGTACGCGTTTACGGACCCTAAAGGGCGTAGGGTCGGCGATCGCGCGGCCGGTACGGTATTGACCGAATCTCACGAGATAGACTACTTGCGCGAACAACGTACTATTCTCGATGAAGTTTACTAATACGGAGGTCCTACTACGGAACCGGAGAGTATTCGCCAACGCCCGGGACGCGGCGTTTGCGAATGCCGGTAAGCTAATCGACGAGATCCTAACCTGCTTCGGGGAAAACGGAGCCGAATCGATAGCGCCGGGCCGGTTAAAAAACCTGTTGACGTCGCTCGTCGACCGCCTTTTCCACGCCCGTTACTTCGCCAGGTTGTCGGCGGGAGGAAATAGCGCGGACCCGCCCCCGGAAATCGACTACGTGGAGCAAGGGTACATCGACCACGTGGAGACCACCTATTCTTACTCGCGCTCGATTAACCGGTTTTTACGCCACGAGCTGCTTATCGACTCCTTCGTGCGAGAACACCCCGACGTTTCGGGGCATTTCAAGGCCTACCTCGAAGAGATACGTAAAAGCGACGCGAACTTGATATACATAAATCTCCGGAGTTTACGCGAACGTATGCGCGTCTTCGCGCGTTATATGAACCACCCGGCCGCCGTAGGGGCCGGATACGGCAACGATTCCGCCAGCATCGTACGAGGAGGATAGATGGCCAGAAACGTTTTCCGAATCCTATGGCTACTCTCGGCGTTGGCCCTGGTCCACCCTTCGCCGGCGCCGGCCAAAACGACCAAACCCGTAATAGCGGTCTTCAATTTCGAAACCGAAGGCGCTAGCGGATACGTTAGCCCCGTAGTCGCGCATTACCTAATGACGGCGCTGGCCTACTTGGAAAAATATAAAGTCGTCGAACCCGGACAAATAGACAAAATCATGGAGGGCTCTGAGATAGGCAAAGGCGAACCGGTGTCGACGGCTATCGCGGCGAAGCTGGGGAAGAAGCTCGGCGCGATGGTAGCTTGCCGCGGGAAAGTAACCAAAAAGGGCAATAAATATACTATTACGGTCGATTTTATCAGCACGGCTAACGGCGCCGTAATATCCTCCAACAGCGCAAACGTTACGGGCGAAGCAAACCTCTCGAAGGGTATTGACCGTATAGTAGGTCTTACGAAAGATTGAGATCGCTCCCGACCAGCCGAAGTCCTCTCGTAACTGCGGTCGCGGCGGCTTTTTTATTAATCGCGGCCGTCGGCCGCAGCCAAGACAGCGCTCCAGTTTTTACCACGGCTTTGGACGAAGCGGTGGGTTTCGCCCGGGCCGGCGACCGCAAGAAAGCGAGCGAGATTTTTCTGAAGATCGCCGCGGAATACCCCGAAGAACCGGCGATCTTGTATAACCTCGCTTTGACGTACGAATTCGACGCCGACGGGAACCGCTACCGAGGGGAAAACCTCAACCTGGCCGTTTCGTACTACGAGGAGGCACTGGCGGCCGACCCGGATTTCACTCCCGCGCGGTTCAACGTAGCGGTAGTATGGCACAAGCTTGCGTATCTGAGCGAAGCCGCGCGCGAGTACCGTCTTGTCGCGGAAGAGGGCGGCGCATTAAGCCGCCGTGCGGAATATAATCTGGCTTTGGTTCTAAAGGAAAAGGGCCTTCCCCGAGAGGCCGAGGAAATCCTGGAAAAAGACGAAGGGGTATACGACGACGTTTCGCGCGTACGATTGTTGGCGCTTCTGGCCGAAGACACCGGCGACGTAGGTCGAGCTATCCGCCTTTGGAAACGGGCGTTGGTATTGGACGACGACCCCGTCCTAAACGCGCTGGCCGTGAAGCACCTTCAGGCCCTTCGAGGTTACTGAACGTACGACGAGGAGGTTTTCAAAAAGGTTATGTCGTCAAAGAAATGGTGGCTGATGGGTGGGGGAGCGGCCCTGTTCGCGCTGCTCACGATAATCGTAGCTTTGGCCTTACTCTGTCGCTTCCTCCCCGAGGTTAAGGCTTATTCGCCCGTGGGGAAGAAGATCGCGATATTGGATATAAAGGGGTCGATAGTATCTTCGGAAGAGACGATTAAAATAATCCACTCCTACCGGGACGACCCTACCATCGCCGCCGTCGTCCTCTACATCGACAGCCCGGGGGGTGGGGTAGCGCCGTCGCAAGAGCTTTATGCGGAATTACTACGGCTTAAAGAAAAGAACAAAAAAGTTTACGCGTATATGTCTACGCTGGGGGCTTCGGGAGGGTATTACGTCGCTTGCGCTAGCGATAAAATATACGCCGCGCCGGGGACCCTCACCGGGTCCATCGGCGTCATAATGACCTTCACGAACGTGGAGGGCCTTTTCGGCAAGATAGGGCTCTCGAGCAAGACCATCAAGAGCGGCCGCTACAAGGATATCGGCTCGCCTTTCCGGCCTATGACGCCCGAAGAAGAAGCGCTGCTCGGCGAAACGGTGGACGACGTCTACCAGCAGTTCCTCGACACGGTAGTCGACGCGCGGCGTCAAACCATATCCGACAGGCTCGAAGAAGCCGGCGTAAAGAAACCCACGAAATACCGCGTGCGCCGGTACGTCATGGAATACGCGGACGGTCGGATTTTCTCGGGCCGGCAAGCGCAAGAGCTGGGGTTTGTAGACGAGTTGGGTAATTTCCAAAAATGCTTGAAAGACGTCGCGCGAGAGATCGGCGTCAAAGGGCGTCCCACCATCGTGAGGAAAAGGCCCAAGGAGCAATCTCTTTACGAATTACTTTTCGGACGCGTCCGCACCGAGCTTTTAGGGGTGGGCGAACCAACTACCCGCGTAGAGTTGAAATATTCTCTCTATTAAAAATAAGAGAGCCGGCCGCCGTCGATGTAGAGGGCCGGCGTTGCTTAACGGACGACTAAATCGTCAACCCAGGGAGTCGCGACGTGCGTAAATTAGCCGTAGTATTGTCGAGTTTCGCACTCGTTCTGGCAGTCGGCTGTGCCAAGAAAGCCGAAAAAGCCCCCGTTTCCAGCGAGAAAGAATTTTACGAAGAGGGAGTTGCCTCCGAGGCCGCGCCCCCTGCGCCCGCGGAAGACTTGAAGCGCAAAAGCAGCGACGGCGGTACGCTTGCCACATCTACCGACGTGCCCGGAACGGAACGGGCGACCGACGTAGGCGACGCTTCGGCCGGCGTACCGGAAGCCAACGCCGCGGACATCGCGGGCGAATTAAAACTCATTAAAACCGCCGACATTACGTGCGAGGTCGACGACGTAGATAAGGGGTTCGAAGAAGTATACGCCGTAGCCGCGGCCGAGAAAGCGCTCGTCGTCGGGACCAACCGCGCCGTGGCCGAAGAAGGGTACGTCTTCGGCTCGGTGACGTTAAAGGTGCACCCGTCGAAGTACGACGAAACGGTGAGGGCTTTACGGGGAATAGGACGGCTGGTATCGGAGAGTAGCACCACCGAAGACGTCACGCAGGAGTACGTAGACGTCCAGGCACGCCTCGAAAACGCGGAAGCTACGCGCGGCCGCTACCTCGAGATCCTGGCGAAGCGCACCGGGACCGTACCCGACGTCCTGGAAGTGGAGCGGGAGATAGAACGCGTAACCGAAAATATCGAGCGTTTCAAAGGCCAAATCCGCTACTTCGACTCCCAAATAGGGTTGTCGACCATAACAATCCACCTCGAAGAACCGCACGCCGCTGTTCCTACCGGCTACAGCTTCGGCAAAGCCGTTAAAGACGCTTTCCGCATAGCCATCCGGATTTGTATCTTCCTGGTCCAGGCCGTCATCGTGTTGCTGCCGTTTATAATATTACTAATAATATCGGTATTGATAATACGGCTCGTCATTTGGATAATACAACGCCGGAGGCGTAAGGCTAAACAAGCGGCCATAGACGCTTAAGAGCTCGGTTCCCGCCGCATATTCCTGCCCGGGCGGCGGGAACCTTACCAAATAACGGTCATCGCGGCAACCGCGTTTACCGCGCGGAGGTATAACGAATGACTAAAGCGGATTTGGCGCGTTCTATAGCGAAAAAACATAACTTAACGCAAAAAGAGGCCGTAAGCGTCGTCGACGCCGTCCTCGAGACGATTACGGACGCGTTGGCTCACGGCGAGAAAGTCGAACTGCGCGGGTTCGGTTCTTTCGCCGTGAAGAACCGGCCCGCACGTACGGCGCGAAACCCTAAAACGGGCGAAAGCGTTTACGTAGCGCCCAAAGTTACGCCGGCCTTTAAAACTTCGAAAGCCTTGAAGAAATTGCTCGACGAAGACCGTAATGAAGAGGAAACCACGCCCGGATGGCGCCCGTAAATCGGTAAATTGAGGTGAAGAATGGGTTGTCCTAAAAAAAGGAAGCGTAAGAAGATCGCGAAGCATAAACGGAAAAAGAGGTCGCGGGCAAACAGACATAAGAAGAAATAAAAGGGGTCGTAAAAGCCGATATGTTATATTAACATAATATATATTATCGGACGTAACATCTGGCCTTTTCGCACCCCCTTTCATCTACCTTTACCCTTTTAATACCAGTTAGTTAAGAATTATTACTTAATATTTTAATTCCGTATATACTTTGAAAGCTCCCTAAAATAGGGAGCTTTTAACGTTGCGGCTTCTTCTTAAGCCCTATCTTCTTCTTCTTCGCCATACGGTAAAGTTTCATATACGCCCGCGCCGACCGCTCCCAAGAGAAGTCTTTGGCCATCCCGTGCCGTATTATGTTACGCCATCGTCTGGGCCGGCCGTACGCCACCAACGCCCGTTCCAACGCTTCCACCATAGCGCGGCCCGTATACGGCCCGAACGCGAAGCCTACGCCCTCCCGTTTATTATAGTCCGCGTCTATTACCGTATCCGCTAACCCCCCCGTACCCCTAACTACGGGTACGGTACCGTAAGCCATCGCGATCATCTGGCCCAAACCGCACGGCTCGTAACGCGAAGGCATCAATACCATATCCGAGCCGGCGTATATGCGGTGCGCCATCGCGTCGTCGAATACCAAGTGCGCCGAGAATTTTTTAGGATGTCGTTTGGCTACTTCTTCGAATAGGCGGTGGTATTTCCGGTCGCCGGTCCCCAGCAAGACGTAGCGGCACGGCAGCTGTAATATACTATCGATGCCGTCTACCAGGATATCGAAACCCTTTTGGTCGGCGAGGCGTGAAACGATACCGACGAGCGCCTTTTTATTCTCGAGGGTGAAACCGTTCTCTTTCTCCAGCATCTGCTTACACAGGGTTTTGCCCTTGAGGTTTTCGGCGCGGTAATTAGCGGTTATATGGGGGTCCTTTTTCGGATTCCAAATCGCGTAATCTATGCCGTTCAATACGCCGTGCAGGTCCGCGCGGCGCTGGCGAAGGACGCCGTCCATAACGAAGCCGAATTCGGGCGTTTGGATCTCTTCGGCGTAACGGTCGCTGACGGTGTTGATAACGTCGGCGTGTACGACCCCGGCCTTGAGGAACGAGAATTGCCCGAAGAATTCCATGTCGTCCATTCCGAACCGGTTCCAGCTGACGTTGGTGATGGGAAAATATTTTTTATCGAAATTACCCTGATACCCGGTATTATGTATCGTTAACAACGTACCGGTGCCGGCGAATTCCTCGGCGTAGTGGTCCTTGATATACACCGGAATCAAGCCCGTCTGCCAATCGTGCACGTTTATACAAGCCGGATGCATATTCTCGGCGAGCATAAGTTCCAGCGCGCCGCGGCATAACAGCGTGAAGCGCTCCGCGTTGTCGGGGTAGTCGATCCCCCGTTCCTGGTATAAGCCGTCCCGGTAGAAATAGGGGTCGTACCCTAAAAAGAACGCCGGTATGTCCGTATCCGGTATAACCGTCGCGTAGACGTTAATCGTTATCTTATTGGCGCCCACCGGCACTTCTAAACGGCCCACCCTCTTCTCACCGAATCCGCCGCGGGCCACCTCTTTGTAGTACGGCATAACGAGCGCCGGTTTAGCGCCCACCTTCGCCAACGCTTTGGGGAGCGAGCCGGCGACGTCGGCCAAACCGCCGGTTTTCGCGAACGGCACGGCCTCCGAAACGACCAGGACTACTTTTAACTTAGCCATAAAGGACCTCAGTCAACACGATAAGTCCGTAGATGTTCGGCCACTTGTTCGGGGACGGTGGGGTTTATATAAAAACCGGTCCCCCACTCGAAACCCGCGACTTTCGCCAATTTCGGTATTATCTCGATATGCCAGTGGTAATGCTTCAACTCGTCGAGGCCGCACGGCGCCGTATGGAGCACCAGGTTATACGGCGGCGTACCCAACAACCCGTCTACCTTCCCGATAACCAACTTTATATGGCTCGCTAAATGCTTTACCTCTTCCTCGACGATGTTTTTAAAAGAAGAGACGTGCCGCCTCGGTACGATTTGGATCTCAAACGGGAAGCGCGGCGCGAACGGAACGAACGACACGACCAGGTCGTCGGCGAATATTAGCCGCCCACCCTCGTCGGATTCTTGCCTTAGTATATCGCAGAAGACGCAACGGTCCTTATACTCGAAATGCGCCAGGCCGCCGGCGAGTTCTTCCGTTATGCGTTTCGGTACTACGGGGGTGGCGATAAGTTGGCAGTGGGGGTGTTCCAAACTAGCGCCGGCCACCTCACCTACGTTTTTGAAAATTTGTATGTATTTGAAGCGCGTATCCTTCTCGAGGTCGGCCATACGGTCCACGAACGCGTGCACCATCGCCTCCAACTGATGCAGCGGCATCCCCCCCAGCGTCGCGTCGTGGTCCGGCGTCTCTATAATGACCTCGTGCGCGCCGATGCCGTTCATACGGTCGTATATTCCCTCGGCTCGGGCGTCGAGCTCGCCTTCGATTTGGAGCGCCGGATACTTATTGGGGACGACGCGCACCGTCCACCCCGGCGAATTGGGAGCCGACTCACCCGGCCTGTACGCCATAATCTCAGGCGGCGTCTGGTCCTCGCGGCCGGGGCAAAAAGGACAATTCCGCTTACCCTCCGACGTGGTGTGGGTATTCTCGATAGGTAAGAAATCCTGGGGCCTTTTCGCCCGCTCGGCGGCGATAATCACCCACCGCCCTACGACCGGGTCTCTCCTTAATTCGGGCACCGCTACTTCCCGACCGCCTTCTTGGAACGCCGCGGGGCAACGGCTTCCTTGCCTTCTCCCGGCCCCATCAACTTGTGGAGTTCGTCCATAAACTCGCCGACGTCGCGGAACGACCTGTAAACGGAGGCGAATCTTATGTAGGCGACCTCGTCCAACTCCTGAAGGGTCGCCATTACCCGTTCCCCTATCGCGCGGCTCGGTATCTCTCCTTCGTACGTCGCGCCGAGGTCACGTTCGATTTTCGTCACGAGGGCTACTATGTCGTCGTGCGACACCGGCCTCTTCTCGCAAGCCGTCACGATACCCTTGATTATTTTCTCGCGGCTGAACGGTTGGCGCGTACCGTCCTTCTTGATAACCAGCATGGGGACGTCTTCGCGCCGCTCGTACGTCGTAAAACGGCGGCCGCAGGACCGACACTCGCGGCGGCGCCTGATTACGTGGCCGTCGTCGACCGCCCGCGAGTCGACTACCCTATCCTCCACCTTCGCGCAGTAGGGGCACCTCATTTCGGCCCTCCGCCCGGTTCTTCGCCGGTCCCGGCCCCAAGTTTCCTTCCGGCGTCCAAGCCGCGCATCTCCTTGTCGAGAATGTCGGCGTCGAGCTCGTGGGTGGAAAACGACTCAAGGCCGGGCGTGGCTTTGAAACCTTGGCCGCGGATGACGCTCCGGCCGCGTTCCAGCGTGCAATACGCGTCGGAGTATATCCGGCCCTTGTCCGAATCCCAATTGAGCTCCTCCGTCTTCAACACGGCCCCGTCCTTGCGCGACACCAGTACGACGTCGCCGCGCGCCTCCATATTGTGGCGCAACAGGTCTATAGTGCCCTCCCGGGCGGTGAGCGTCGAGCTATAGACGCCGTCCTCGTAGAAGTCCACGTGTACGACGAATACTTTAGCTTCGTTGGCATAGTCGTATATATCCGCCCGTTCGGCCTTCAACCGCCAGGAGATGTCCTCCCCGCTCGTTTCCGTGAGGGTGAAGTCGTCGATGACCTGCGTGGGCAAGTTCTTGGGCGGCGGCGGCAACTCCTCGTCGCCGTCGCGGCACCCGCCCGTCGCCCACGCCGCGACGGTCACCGCGCAGAAAGTAATTAGTATTTCCCGTCTTCCCATCAGTCGAAATTCACGGTCGCGGCGCCGCGCCCCAGGATGTCGTGAATATGGATAATAGCCGTCGGCCGTCGCTCCCCGTCGAGCGCGAACAGAGCCGTAATCTGATACTTCTCCATAACGTGGAGAGCCCGGGCACCCGTAGCGTCGAACTCGATGGTTTTGGGGTCCTTCGTCATCACGTCGGCCGCGTTATGCTCGTCCGTGGCCAGGCCGCGCTCGTACGCCCGCCGCACGTCGCCGTCCGTAATCACGCCCATCAAGCGGCCTTCTTCGTCCACGACGGCGGTGACGCCGAAGGTCTTGGCGCTTATCTCCGCTACGGCTTGGGCGAACGAAGCGGTCTCGCCAACCTTTGGTATCTCGTCGCCGGCGTGCCCCAGCTCCGACACCTTGGAGAGCAGCCGCCGGCCCAGCGTGCCGCCCGGGTGGACGGCGGCGAAATCCTCCTCCCCGAAATCACGTTTCCGCATGACGCACACCGCGAGCGCGTCCCCCATAACGAGGGCGGCGGTGGTGCTGGCGGTGGGGACGAGCCCCAAAGGACACGCCTCGCGGTCGACCGCCGTCTTTATGACGTAATCCGCTTCGCGCGCGAGCGACGAGGCCGGATTTCCGGTCATAGCTATGAGCGTCGCTCCCCTCTCCTTAAGCGCCGGTACGAGGGATAATATTTCGGGGCTTTCGCCGCTGTACGAGACCGCGACGGCGACGTCGCCCGGGCGGACCATACCCAGATCGCCGTGTGCCCCCTCCGCCGGGTGGAGGAAAAAAGAGGCCGTGCCGGTGGACGAAAGCGTAGCCGCGATCTTCTGTGCGATTATGCCCGACTTCCCTATTCCCAATAAGACCGTACGGCCTTCGGAAGCCAGTATCGCTTCCGCGGCGCCCACGAAGCCGTCGTCGATATAGTCGGCCAAGGCGCGTACCGCCTCGGCCTCGATGGTTACGACCCGGCGGGCGTCTTTCTTCACGTCGTCGGCCATCAGTTGTCCGGCCATCCTTTCACGCGCGAGTGGATTTCTAAACACTGCCGTAATACTTCGCCCAGCCGGGCCATGGGTAACATACTCGCCGCGTCGCACAACGCTCGCTCCGGCTCGGGGTGAAACTCGAGGAAAAGGCCGTCTACGCCGACGCCGCAGGCCGCGCGCGCCAGCGGAAAGATGTAATCGCGTAAGCCCCCCTCCGGGTCGTCGCTGGTCGCACCGGGCAACCGAACTACGTGCGTTACGTCGAAGAATACGGGATAGCCGAAACGCCGCAGCGTAACGAGCGAGCGGGGGTCGAAGACGATGTCGCCGTACCCGAAAGCCGAACCCCGCTCCGTAATCAGGATTTCGCGGTTACCGGCGGATTCGATTTTCCGCACCGGTATCGCGACTTGTTCCGGTTTAAAGAATTGAGCCTTTTTGACGTTTATCGGTTTGCCGGCCGCGGCCAAAGCCAGCGTCAGCTGCGTCTGCTTCGACAAGTAAGCCGGCAGTTGAAGGCAGTCCAAGGTTTCGCCGGCCGCGGCGACCTCGGCGGGGGTATGTACGTCCGAGAGGACCGGAACGCCCACCTCTTCGCGGACGCGGGAGAGAACGGCGAGCCCTTTTTCGAGCCCCGGGCCCTGGTACGTCTCGTGGCTCGAGCGATTATCCTTGAGGTACGACGACTTGTAGACGTACGGAATACCCAGCTCGGCGCAAACGCCCGCGGCGTACCGGGCCGTCTCGACGGCTAGCGCCTCGGTCTCGATGACGCACGGGCCCCCGATGAGCGCGAACGCGCCGCCGCCCACGGTTACGTCGCCTATTTTAACGGTCTTGGCTTCCATAACGCCGCGCCTAAACGCGCGCTAGAGTTCCATACCTACGGCCGCCAGTTTCTCCTTCCACGTACGTAACGCGCCGTCGGCGTAAAACCTCTCCGCCAGGAATCCGAACGCTTTGGGTTCGCCCAGCGGTTCGCCGTATTCGCGCTCGAGATAACCGTGGACGGCTCGTTGGATTACCCTCGCGAGCATATAGTTCTTGCTGTACATCGGGTAAAGGAGCGGGAAGTACTGTTCCGCCCACATCCCGTCGTCGCCGTAGCGGTAACCGAGGAAACGTTCGGCGTAGTCGTCCAACGTCGCGGCCAGGTCGCCGTCGGCGTTCCTGTAGGCGTCTATCTCGAAGCTCTGCGCCGCCATAAAACGGCGAACCCGAGCCGCGAAGGACTTCTCGGCGGCATCCGCTACGCGCGCGATTTCGTCCTCGGGCATCTTCGTGAACCGGCGCAGCCACGCCGGCCTGTCCACCAATAACGCCCACGTATCGGCCATCGCCTCCGCGAAGAAACCGGCGTCCCCGACCTTGAGGGAGAAATTTTCCGCGGCCGTGAACTTGCGGTGGACGGCGTGGCCGAACTCGTGGTACAGGACCCGCAAATCGGACATGCCGTCCTTTAAATTAAGGAGTATGCGGACGTCGTCGGGGATGCGTATCGCGAAACAAAGGCCGCCGTAAGGTATATCGGCGTCGGCGTGCAAAGCGATGCCCAGCGCCTCGAGGCCCAGGCCGAACCCCTTGACGACGTCGGCCAACGAGGGCAACGCGGCTTCGTTGGGAAAATATTTGTCGGCGGCGGCGCAGAGCCGGTCCGTAACGTAATGCACGTCCCAGGGTTCTACTTTATCCAGTTGAAACCGGCCTACCCCCTCGGCCATCAGTTCTTCGTACGGTTGCCTCGTCGCCCGCTCGTATTTATCTATTAAATCCTTTAACTCCGATAACGTAAGCGCCTCTCCCTCCAACGCTAAGGAAGGGTAATCCTCATAACCCAAGGCTTGGGCCGCGTCGTTCCGCAAGCGATAAAGCCGCCGAGCCCGTTCGAATAGCTCCTCCCGGAGTTTACCCTCCGATTGGAACGCGCGCCGCCGCACGTCCCGGTCGGCCTCCTTAAAAAGTATACTCGTCTTTCGGTGGCGCGGGATTTCCTCTCCATCCAGCGTCGGCTTGACGTTTATTACGATTTTCTGGATTTCTTCTTTTAGGTCTATTACGTCGTCGGTTTCCGCGCGCGCCAGCGTAACCCAATCGGAAACGACCTTGGCCCGCCTTCGGGAGGACGCGTCGTAGTCACCGGCCAGTATCGCCTCGCACGCCGCCGCGACTTCCGGGGCCAACAACGCGTCGCGCCGCCTTTTCTCGTGCGCGGCGACGTCGACGTCGGCGTGTTCGTAATAAAGGCTGAAGACGTCTTCGCCCTCGGCCGCGTGCAGCGCCTCGAGCTCCCCCTCCACTTCTTTCAAACTGCGTACGGGGTCTTCGGTCACCCGTGGCCTCCTCTACTTTTTCTCTCGAAACGGCGAACGAAAACAAGTATTGCGGACCAGACAATCAACGCAGCAATAATTGCGGGAGACTAAATAGGCCGCAACGGCCGCGACGCCGAAAGCCGCGCAGGATATAACCGTAAACCAGGAAAATCTAAAAATTAAAAGATATAAAAAACCGCAAGCGGGTACGCCGGCGTACCAGTAACGCCAGAAATACGCCGCGAGCTTCGCCCCCCAACCGTCGTGGCTCACGCCGGGCCGGAACAATAACGCCGCGATTTTACCCAACCCCCGGGCGCATACGCCGTCGTAGTAGGCACAACTCGCGCAAACCAATTTAGGCTGGACGACGATATACCAGAACAAGCATACCGTTAGATAAGCACTCGCGAAAATGCCGCGTGCGATATCAAAGGTCCCCCAAAAACCGATAACGGGAGGAAGAGCCGTAACGACGGTTACGAGGCAGACCGCCTTGGTAGAATGACGTTCGCGGCCGAATATATACCGGTTTTCGCCTGTCACGCTCGCTTAACATGGAATCGCGGCCCCATCGCGCCACGTTGAGCGGCCGCAATTCGATATTGCATAATTATAACATAAAATCTTACTTCCGTCTCTCGCTAAAGGTTAAGCGGTTACCGTAAACACTTGATAATCAACCACTTATGCGACACCCTCGCTTCGCTTTCTATAGTCCGGCCTCCTCCCTTAGCGTCCTCGACGTATCGTTTTTGAGCCGGAATTGATTTTTCCGGGTTCACGGCGGTAAATTACTATACGGTTAACGTACAGGTCGCGGTTGCTTCCCGACGCCGCGTCGTAGTAATCGTTGCGAAAAGCCGCTTCCACTTCGTGAGGGCCGGCGCCCAGCTCGCACTCCAGCTCGTAGAAACGCCAGAACGCCGCGTCGACGGTGGCCGTCCCGCGTCGTACGCCGTCGACGGCGACCTCCATAACCGGCCAAATCCCCTCGGCCTGCGCCCCGGAGGCCTGAACGCACAATACGTATCGGCCCGCTTTCGCTATAAAGACGTCGGCCTTGGCGACGTCGCCGGTTTGCCCGAGGACGGCGCGGTCGGCGGTTTCGCTCGAGCCTTCGGCCTCGAATATTCGTACGTCGCGGATATCGTCGCCGTACTCGGTAAAACGGTAAAGCACTCTCTCGCCGCCCGGGAAATTTAATACGGTCACCGGCTCCCCCGTTCTGAGCATCTTGAAAAATACGACGCGTACATCGCTCGCGCCGGGCCGTCCGTACAACGTCGGGTCGTCCCATTCGAAATCGGTGAAATACAAATTCCCGCCGGTCGCCGTATATTCCGGGAATCCGCACGACGCCGAAGCCTCGAGTTTCTCGGCCGCGTCGGGGGGCGGTTCGCAAAACGGCTGGGGGGTAGGCAACGTCCGCGTATGCCGGCTCAAGTAGTCGATCCAACAATTGACGTCCACGTGAGACATCAGTACCGCGTCTCCCGGTTCAGTAGCCGATACGATAACGCGCGCCGCTTCTTCCGACTCGTTTTTGCCGGCCAGCGTGGCCGGGTAGATTAAACGGTTGAAATTCAAAACCGCTAACGCGCACAAAGCGCAACCGGCGGCCACGTGGAACGCCCTGCGCGGCGGAACGGCCAGACCGAAGAGCAGCCATGTCGGCATCGTCGTCGCTATCCACCACTCCGCGTTTTCGGGTTCCCACCAGGAAAAGAAAATATGGAAGAACGCGAACCAAACGACCGCGGCGACCAACCACCGCCGCTTCTCGCGCCACAAACGTCGCGCCGCCGCGGCCACCGTGCCCAAAGCACCGGCGAAAACTAGTACCGCCGGGATGTAATTTCGCGACAACGCCCCAAGCGTAAGCGTTTTACCGGCGTCGAAAGGGCTGGGTCCCGCCGCCACCGCGCTCAGCATCGTCAAGTAGCCTCGCGCCAGCCGCTCGCGCGTAAAATAACCCCAATCTCCCCACCAGAAATAATGAGTTACCCACTTGACCCACCCGCCCCATCCGCGGACGCGGTAATAGAGTGCCGGTACCAGCACGTACGGGATAATAACTATAAAGCCGTACGCCGCCAAAAATAAGCCGAGCCTGGCGAAGCGCCCCCTTCTTCCCCACCCTACGACGAGCGCGCATACCGGGATAAAAAGAATTATGATCTGGTGGAAAAGGGTCCCCAGGCCGAGCCAACACGCCAGCGCGAAAATCGTTTTATAGCTCACCCGGGCCGCGGTTAAAATATACAACCCGCCGGCCAAAAACAACGCCACCAAAGCCAAAACCTCGGCCTCGCCGGCGAAGTACCACCAAGACGCGGAGAGGGCCGCCGCCGCGGCCGCGAGGAAAGCCCCGGATACGGTCGCGCCGAGGCGCCTTAGCGAGAGGTAAAATAACGTAGCCGCCGCAGCGGCGGAAGTCGCGGAGAGCGCGGCGATAGGCGTAAACTCGCCGCCCACGTAACCGAGCGAACGGGCGCCGCGCACGAGCAACCACGTCAGCGGCGTATAGAGGAGGTGATGCCAGTGAAAGAAAGGGTACGCGTCTTTTACGTCCGCCGCCAGCGCGTACAATACCGCGTCGGTAGGATGGTTCTGGGACCTGAGAACGAAATAAAAAAACGCGAGGCTCACCGCGCCCAACGCGGCTGCGAGCCGTTCGCGTCGCGAAATATTTAATCGGTTATTCGTTATCGCCGTCGCTGGCGGCGGCGGACGCCGTCTTATCCGTACGCGAGGTCGCGGGCGCGGCAGAGGTCGTCGTATATCTGTTGTTTATATGCGGGGAACCGCAACGCCGCGGCCGTGTGGTAAGTCGGTATGACGGTCATATCGCCGATTTTGTGAGAGGCGCCGCGCAACCGCGCCATCGACTCCTTAACGTTCAATATCGCTTGGGCCGCGTATAAACCCAAACATACGATAACCCGCGGCTTAATGACGGCGATTTGCTTGTCGAGGTAGGGGCGGCAGGCCGCGAGCTCCTCCGGTAGAGGGTCCCGGTTCTCGGGAGGTCGGCACTTTAAAAGATTGCAGATATAAACCTCCGACCGCTTCAAACCGACTTGCTCGAGCAAGCGATTCAGCAATTGTCCGGCCCTCCCGACGAAAGGCAAGCCCTGGCGGTCTTCTTCCGCCCCCGGCGCCTCGCCTACGAACACTATCTCGGCGTATTCATTACCGTCGCCGTACACGGCGTGAGTCCGCTGGGAACCCAAACCGCACTTCCTACACTTTTCCACTATGCCGGCCTCTTTTCGAATAAGGCCCTCCCGCGAACGGTCCTCTTCCGGAGAAGTATCACCGGCCGCGCCTTTCCCCAACAACGTCGACGCATCCGTTTCGACGATTACCTCCCTCACCCCTAAAGCCCTTAGGTTCTCCGCCACCGCTCTTACGATTCGCTTAGCCGTCATTTAAGGTACTCCCCACAAACGCTCAAGCTCGTCGAGGATTTTTTCCGCGAGCTCCGCTTTCGAAATTTCGCCTATGTCTTCTACCCCATCGGCCGATATAATCGCCGCTTCCGCGTTCTCCGAGCCGAAACCAACGCCGGCACGGCCTACGACGTTCGCGACGACCAAGTCGACCTTCTTTTTCAACAGCTTATCCTTAGCGTTCTGAACTATATTATCCGTTTCGGCGGCGAACCCTACTATCAACCTATCACCCTTATTTACAGCTAGTTCCGAAATTATATCTACGGTAGGGGTTAAAGTAACATTAATTTTATCCCTGGTTTTCTTAACTTTATGGTCATGGGATTCGTCGAACCGGTAATCGGATACGGCGGCGGCCATTACCAGCGCGTCCGCGTCTTCGAACGCCGCCGCGGTCGCCTCGTACAATTCGGCCGCCGATTCCACTCTGATTACTTTAACCGTGCTCCCAAGCGCGGCCCGGTCGTCGCGGGCGCCCGAGAGCAACGTAACGACCGCGCCTCGCCGCGCCGCGCGCCGCGCGATTTCGTACCCCATCAGGCCGCTCGAGGGGTTGGTGAGTATCCGGACCGCGTCGAACCGCTCCCGCGTCGGGCCCGCCGTTACGACGAGTTTTTTACGGTCCAGCGCGGTTTTACCGTGGGCCAACCGGAGGATATCCTCGCCTACTACGGCTACGTCCGCCAACTTCCCTACGCCGACGTCGCCGCATGCCGTCCGTCCCTCTTCCGGCGGGACGACGACGTAGCCGAATTCGCGCAGCGTCGAGACGTTACGCTGAACCTCGGCCTTGGCCCACATCTTCGGGTTCATCGCGGGAGCGACCAGGCGGCCGCAACCGACCGCGAGCGCCACCGTAGTGAGAGCGTCGTCCGCGATGCCGGCGCTGAGTTTTCCGAGCACGTTGGCGGTAGCGGGCACGACCGCGAAAGCGTCCGCCCCCTCGGCGGCTTCCAGGTGGGCGAACGCGTGTTCGCGGGCGAACAAGTCCGTTATCGTGGGGCGGCCGGTTACGGCGTCGAAGAGACGTGGGTCGACGAGTTTAGCGGCGTTCGACGTCATCACGACCGTTACGTCGGCCCCCTCGCGGATAAGTAGGCGCGCCAGTTCGGCCGCCTTATAGATAGCCACGCTCGCCGATACGCCTAAAATTATCTTCATCGGACGCCGAGCCTCCTACTTAAACTATGACGTTCGGCCTCGATTATGCTCTTCGCCGCGGCGACCGCGTCTTCCAGGCTGTCGTTTACGACGAAATAATCGAAATCGACCGCTTCCCGGACCTCGAGCTCCGCCTGGGAGATACGGCGTTCGATGTCCGCCGGGTCGTTTTGCCCCCGAGCCACTAGACGGGCCCGCAACTCGTCCAACGAAGGAGGCAGGATAAAAACCGACGGCGCGGAGGGATAACGGGCCCTAATTTGACTTGCCCCTTGGACGTCGACGTCGAGTAGGGCGTCGCCGCGGCCCAGTTTTTCTTCCAGCTGGTCGCGGGACGTGCCGTACCGATAACCGTGCACCGCGGCGTACTCGACGAAACGGCCCTCTTTTACTAACGATTCGAAATCCTTTTCCGAAACGAAATAATAATCGCGGCCGTCGACCTCGTCGGGGCGGGGTTGCCTCGTCGTGTGGGAAACGGAAAAACTTATACCGGAAACGTCCTTTAAAACGGCGCGGCAGATCGTGGATTTGCCGGTGCCGGACGGCCCCGTGAACACGAACAGGCAACCCGGCCTCTTTTTTCTTATCAACGTAAATATATCCGCTGCGCCCTTTATTCCCAAAACTGTAGCAAAGCCTCCTCGAGCTCCTTTCCTCCCCTCAGCGGCCTGGGCGGGTCGACCGTAAAATCCACTATAAAGGACGGCTTCCGCAACGGCGAATACCCGGCGTCTAACGCGAGGGTCGACCGTTTCAATATCGTCGCCGGAACTTGCCCCAGGAGATAGGGCTCCTCCCCCCGCGCGTAATTCGCGCTCACCGAAAAAGCGAACTTACAGAATTTGAGGATGATTTTAATGAAGCCGCCTTTGGGGACGCGGAGCGCGACGCCGCCGCGGGCGTTGGTAAACGGCGGCCGCCAATCCCATTTGGCGTTGACGACCGCCGAAACCGGGTTGGAGACGCGACGGCAGAACTCCTCGATACGGTCCAAATTCTGCCGCGCCAGCAAACGGGCATATTGCCAGTCGGGCGCCAAGATGATGGACGGCTGGCGTCCCGGCCGGCCCTTGAGCGCGTATAACTTCCCCACCGGCTCGCGCCACGGCGTGACTTCGTTTCCGTCTCTTATTTTTGGAATATCTTGGGGGCGAAAAACCGCGGCCGTCAAGCTGTATACGGTATCGGCGGGCAATATTACCAGGTACCCGGCGTTTATCGCCGCGGCCACGAGGCCCACGCCACCGGCTACCCCCACCTTATCCAATTTAACGATTTCGGCCATAGTCTTTAACCCGCGCCGTCCTGCCCCTCGAGCGCGGTTGCCATTTTCTCGCGATATTCACGAAGCCGGACCGCGAGCTGCGCGTCCTGGAGGGCGAGGATGCGAGCGGCCAACAGCGCGGCGTTGACCGCCCCCGCTTTCCCGACGGCAACGGTCGCGACCGGGACCCCGGCCGGCATCTGCACCGTCGAGAGCAGCGCGTCGAGGCCGTCGGCGACGCCGCCCGGCATCGGCACGCCGATTACGGGCAACTCCGTCAACGCGGCAACCGCGCCGCCCAAATGAGCGGCCATCCCGGCCCCGCAAATAATAACCTTAACGCCGCGACCCGCGGCCTCTTCGGCGTACGCCCTTACCCGGGCCGGCGTCCGGTGCGCCGAGGCGACGCGTAACTCGTAACCGACGCCCAATTCCTCGAGCGTCGCCGCGGCGCTCTTCATTACGTCGAGGTCGGAATCGCTTCCCACCAAGATACCGACTGGAGACGTCTTGCCCATTGTCGTTATCCCCTCCTCCGCGCCACGGCTTTGTAGCCTATATCGCGACGGTATTGTATTCCGGCGAACCGTACGTGCCCCATAGCTTCGTACGCTTTCTTGATGGCGTCGGCAACGGTAACGCCGAGCGCGGTTACCGCTAACACGCGGCCGCCGGCGGTCACTACCTTATCCCTTTCCTCCGCGGTACCGGCGTGGAAGACGATGACGTCTTCCATCGCGGCAACCTTATCCAATCCCTTGATGACGAGGCCTTTGTCGTATTCGCCGGGATAGCCCTTCGACGCGGCGACGACCGCCACGGCCGCCCCCGGCCTCCACTCGAAATGATTAAACCCAAGGTTGCCGGCCGTCGCGCTCGCGCACACCTCGTAAAGGTCGTCCTGGAGCAAAGGGAGCACCGCCTGCGCTTCTGGGTCGCCGAAGCGGCAGTTAAACTCCAACAATTTCGGCCCTTCGAAATCCACGATCAAACCCGCGTAAAGGCAACCCTGATAAGGGGTCCCCTCGGCGGCCAGAGCGACAATCGCCGGTTCAATAATGGTTTCGGTAACCGTTTTGAGCGTCTTCCCGTCGATGACGGGCGCCGGCGCGTACGCCCCCATCCCGCCCGTATTAGGCCCGGCGTCGCCGTCTTTTAGACGTTTGTGGTCCTGCGACGGAATCATCACCGCTATATGCTCGCCGTCCGTGACGGCCAAAATAGACGCCTCTTCGCCGCCTATATAATCCTCGATAAGGATTCTATCTCCGGCCGGACCGAACTTCCTCTCGACCATAGCCGCCTCGACCGCGGCGTACGCTTCCTCCTCCGTCATCGCGACGGTAACCCCTTTACCCGCGGCGAGGCCGTCCGCTTTAACCACGCACGGCGCGCCGCTTATGTCGATATAGCGCCGAGCGGCTTCCGCGTCGTCGAATATCTCCGCCGGCGCCGTCGGTATGCCGGCCTTGAGGGCTAGTTCCTTCGCGAAAATTTTCGAGGATTCGATGAGCGCGGCTTGCTTGGTGGGCCCGAAGATGGGTAATTTGGCGGCGCGGAACCGGTTGACGATACCTTCTGCTAACGGCGCCTCCGGGCCTACGACCGTCAGGTCGACTTTCTCTTTCTGTGCGAATTTCGCGAGAGCTTCTATGTCGCCCGTGCCGACGGCGACGTTCTCGGCTATTTGCGCCGTACCGGCGTTCCCGGGCGCCGCGAACACCCTCCCGACCTGGGGAGATTTATGGAACGCCCACGCGAGCGTATGTTCGCGGCCGCCGCCGCCGACGACGAGGACCGATTTCTTTTTCTTCGACGCTTTGGCGACCATAATACCCTATCCTCTTAGACGACGCAGAAATCCGACTTCCCTATTTTCCTCAATGCCTGAAATGGCGCCTGGCCGCGAAGAACAGCGCGACGCCGTACTCCTTCGCGAGCTCGACGACGGCCTCGTCGCCTTTGGAACCCGGCGGTTGAACGATGGCCCGCACCCCGGCGCGACAGAGGGCTTCCGGCGTATCCAGCTTGGGGAAAAAGCCGTCCGACGCCGCTACCGCGCCCCGGGCGGCCTCGCCGGCGCGGCGAACCGCGTCTTCCGCCGGCCACAGGCGGTTGACGGACCCGGCGCCTATAGCCAACGTAACCGAGTCCTTAGCTATTACCACGGCGTTGGAGCGCGCGTACTTGGCCACGGTCCACGCGAACCGCAAATCCTCTATTACGTCCGGCGGCACCTCCGGCCCGGCCACCTGCTCCCACCGATCGCGCGCCGCGGGCCGCCGGTCCGTATCCTGGACCAATAGGCCGCCGAGGACGCTTCGGTACTCGAGGCGAGGCCGCGTGTATTTCCCCGCGAAAACGCGCAAGCGGTCGGTCCAACGCTTGGCGGTCCGTAAATACTCCACTACGCCTTTCTTAAACGAGGAAGCCGCGCAGATGTGGAAAAAGGTCCCCTTGGCCATCATGGCCGCCGCGGCGTCGTCGTCCACGGCTTTGTTAAACGCGACAATGCCGCCGAAAGCCGACAACACATCCGCGGCCCAGGCGCGCCGGAAAGCCTCCGCCGGCGTATCCGCCAGTGCGACGCCGCAGGGGCTGTTGTGCTTCACGACGACGCACGCCGGCCTTTGGAACTCGTTCGCCAAATCGACGGCCGCGGCCAGGTCGAGGAAGTTGTTGTACGAAGGCGCCGGCCCGGCGAGTTGTTTAAAGCCGGCAGCCCCGCCACCGTAGAGAGCGGCCCGCTGGTGGGGGTTTTCGCCGTACGTTGCTTCCGTTATCTTCTCGTATTCTAAAAGTAGATGGTCCGCGAACCTCTTCCGCCGCGGCGTCCACCCGCCGAAGTAGTTGGCGACGGCCGCGTCGTAGCGCGCCGTCACGCCGAAGGCCTCGCGCGCCAGCTCCCATCGCCAACCCACGTCGTTGCCGCCGGACCGTAAACGCTCGAGCGCCTCCTCGTACTGCGACGGCGACGACAGGGTGACGACGCGTTCGAAATTCTTGGCCGCGGCGCGCAGCAGCGCGACGCCGCCGATATCTATTTGTTCCACCGCCTCCCGTTCGGAAACGCGCGCGCCTTTCACCGTCTCCTCGAAGGGGTACAGGTTGACGGCGACGACGTCGATGACCTTGATGCGCTTTTGGGCGAGCTGTTTGCGGTGGCCGGGCGTAGGCCGGGCGAGGATGCCGCCGAATATCTTCGGGTGCAGCGTCTTGACGCGGCCACCCAAGATTTCGGGGAAGGCCGTTACGTCGGCGACTTCGACCGCTTCGACGCCGGCGCGGCGCAGCCGGCGCGCCGTGCCGCCCGTGCTGATTATTTGATAGCCGAGCTCGGCCAAGCCCCGCGCCAATTCTACCGCGCCGGTTTTATCGTAAACCGCGACCAACGCCGCGCGCGCCGCCATTACTGATTCCC
>Ga0307380_10000199_pt1 | contig 103075 bp, 100 predicted proteins | sample UN3MG_FD_202239 | JGI IMG/M metagenome (GOLD analysis project Ga0307380, IMG submission 202239) | Soil microbial communities from Risofladan, Vaasa, Finland - UN-3 | ecosystem: Environmental > Terrestrial > Soil > Coastal area > Acid sulfate soil | place: Finland: Risofladan, Vaasa...
TTACCACATCAAAAAGTAGTTTATCCAGAATCTCCAGTGCCTTTTCCCCGCTTTCCGCACCGGTAACATTAAGTTCTCTCTTTTGAAGACGTTTTATAAATGTTTCGCGAAAATCATCCTCATCATCAACTACCAACACCCTAAACTCTTTCATTGTTATCCCTCCTTATTATATTCTGTTCAGCAAAAGTCCCTAACAGTGTGCCAGGTATAAGAATATACCTACAGGAACAGTTGCAAGCCTTGCCCACATCTTATTTCTTTGACAAAATTCCGTTATTGCATTAGGCTTTTTACTTGGATTGGTGACACGGCCAAGTATTAGATTTAAAAGAAAATTTAAAATAAATATGATCATGGAAACAGCTAACATCGACCTTCCAAGTTCAGAGAGACTGATTCCAAACAGGTTATATGCTTCGATCTTATCTGCAAATGCATCAACATATGAACCCTTTGCTTCAAAGCCTTGTTCAAACTTGAAAGAAGCAGCAATATCTTCAATCAGACTCTGATATACGGCTACGTCATCTGCTGCATAAAGATTAATATCAAGATAGACCAGGTGAGTCCGTCCCATAAACACCCAGTGGAATTCTTTTGCATGTTCCCCGAAAAGTAGATAGTTGCAGGTAAAACTGAAATCATTTCTATCTTTATTCAGGACCGGAGTGCCTACGGTAACATCTTTTGCACCTTTTTCAACGAGTCTTTTTTCTATCTGCGCTATGAAATCCTTAATCACACCAGGATCAAAAAAATCATCTGTTTCAAGGCGATCAGTAAAGACCTTAAAGCGCTTTTTCTCATGTTTGTATGTCCTTACGCCAAAAAGAACAAGGCCTTTTGCTGTTTGGGCTGTATCATCTAAATACACAAACGTCTTGTCATACTTTTCTACGGCATCCTTACACCATTTGAGATGCTTTGGATCAAACAAACTCTTTTCCAGCCAATCCTGCGAAATCTCTTGAACACCGGATGGCATGGCCAAAGAAAAGTGAGCGCTGTCATCCGCATACAGGCTGCCTCCTGCACCATAAAGTGTGGAGGGAACAAGCGCCGTCAAAAGGAAACACAGCCCTGTCAGACACTGGACTATCCACGCGGAATACCCGGCATTGCGCCTTGACCGGATAACACCTGCTGTTTTTTTTATTATACTTCCTGACATCTCAATCCTTGTTTAAGGTCGATGTTTCTTTTATTAAGATAGAGGCCCTTTTTGCAAAGGGCCTCTATTGCCCCCCAAAGTATGTTTATGGTGCTATTGCAGGCCACGGCAGGAGCTGCCAGTACCCGAAAAAGCATACCACCCAGAGGATAAGTATGGATATGAAAACAAACGGCACTCCGTACTTGATAAAGTCAAACGGGGTGAGGAGCTGCTCGCCTGTTTCCGGATGTTTGGCCATACCATAAGCTATAGCGTTATTTACAGTACCTACGATCATGCCGTGGGCATAAGAAGACCCGAATGAACAGGCAAGTCCCACCTTCCACAGATGCACACCGCCGATAGCGGCCATAGGCAGAACCACAGGCCCCAGAGCGCCGACTGCTGCGCCGTCACTCATGAAGTTGGTAATAATTGTGGTGATAAGACTTGCGGCAAGTACAATACCCATGCCTTTGTGGAAATACTCCGGCAGTATTCCTACAAATGTCTGGGCCAGCCACACACCCGCGCCTGTATTATTCAGGGCAACACCCATGGCGCACGCTCCGGCATAAAGTGCTACAACATCAAAGCGCACCCTCTTCTGAACATCTTCCCATGTCATCAGGCCTGTGACCAGGATCCAAAAGACTATAAACATGCTCGTACCGCCAAGGCCGAACTTCCCGCTAAAAACCATCCATAAAACAACCTGTGCTCCAAACAAAACGGCCATGGTAAGCTCTTTTCCTCTAATAGGCCCCATACCCTCAACACCCTTTTTCATTATATGACCCAGGTCCATCTTAAGCGCAGGCCCGGTCTTTCTGGCCATGGCAAAATATACCCAGAAGGCGCAGGCAAGAGCAAGAGGCGGCACCACAGGCAGGCCGTACATCATCCATGTGAGAAAATCCATGGGCAGGCCATAGGTTGAGAAATAACCGATCATTATAGCTGATCGGCCTCCAACAGCAGGCGATCCTGATCCGCCCACGTTTCCGGCAAAACACAGCCCCAAAAACAGGCAGCAGGCAAGGGCATGAAGCTCTTTCTTGTTACAGCCTGCTTTTTCCCCGGCCAGATATACCATGCACAGGATCGGACACATAAGTGCAACCAGCGCGTGTTCTGAAAGAAAGCCCGCAATTACGGCTAAAACAGGAAAAAAGATAAAACAATAACCCTTGAGCCCCTTTATCTTACCCAGGAGAATATTACCTATCCTCCTGTCAAGCCCTGTTACCCCGACTGCTGCGGCCAGGATAAGCACGCCCAGGATAAAAAATACCGCATCCTTCATGTAGGCTTTTGATATCTCATTGATAGGCAGAATAAGCCAGATATACAGAACAAGACCGATCAGGATATCCGTACATGCCAGGGAGATCGCCTCCGTACCCCAGAGAAAGGCGATGGTAAAGAGCATGGCCACGCACAACTTCAGCTTCCAGGCCACCTCTTCCGGCGTGTATCTGTCTGCGCCCTTTTTTTTCATAAGACTGTTGAAAGAATCAACAAAGTTGGTTGTTCCGGACTTATACTTGGCGCCCAGCACTTTATCCTTCTGCACGAGGTTTACCATGCTCTGCGGAACGGGTATCACATAAGCCACAGTAACAAAAAAGATGATTAAACCCAGTATGATACCAGGCTGAAATCCGGGCGCCCCTTTCCACCATTTCCCGGAAAAAGGTTTGTGCTTTTCTACCGGTGCTGTTACTCCATGTTCCATTTTTGTTTTCCTCCTTTATATGTTTATATTTTCTTAACTTTTATCCTTAATGAAACCCTTATGCTTCAAAAAAGAGGCTGGATTAAAGGCTTAAGTCAAAGTAACTTAAACATCCTGCATCTTATCTTCATGCTGTCTTTGGTCGATCCAATCCATCTATTTTGAATTGAGTCCTAATTAACAAAGAGCTGTCTTTTCCTATATACATAATATCCGAACAGACACATAAGTGTAATAGGCGCCAACGGATCAAATGAACCGGACGATATGATCGCGATAAGATTATTGACGACCCCGAGAACCAGAAATATTATATATACGCTCCACGCATGTCTCTTTAACCTTAAGAATCCATTAAATATATAAATACTTATTCCGGCATGGAGCAAATGGATCATAATTGCCGGCCACCCTGAAAGTGCCAATCCTATAAATCTGACCGGCATTTTGGAAAAAGCCGCACAAACACAAAATATGCCGCTGACAAGCATGATTCCCCCCAAAAGGGTAATCCCCATAGGTTTTCTTTTGTACATTCTCCTTTGCGACACATTACACCCCATCTGGGTATTATCTGTTTTTTGAGATAGACATTTGATCTCCATTGTCCCGACATTTCCCACCATATCACCTCCCCCCACTGATATCACCGTTGCCTGTTTATCTGGCCGAAGAGGATATCCGGTCATTACTCCCCTTTATCCCCCAAGTTCTTTTTAATAAGCTCCTTTAAGTAGTTCATGTCCACCGGCTTTGACAAATAACCCGTGCAGCCCATGCTTTCTGCGGTCTGTTTTTTACCCCACGCAGGATAGGCTGATATCATAATCACAGGTAGTTGCCTGTTGATAGCCCTGAGCTTTGCCAGCACCTCGATTCCGTCCATCTCCGGCATGCAAACATCGACGATAGCCAGATCAAATGGCCTGTCTGCGGCAAGTCGAAGCACTGCCGCTCCTGAGCCTGCGCACTCAACATCATAACCCGCTTTGCCCAGCACCCGTTTTAAGAGCACCTGCATGTTCTCCTCATCATCCACGACCAGAATCTTATACGCCATAAGCTTCTTCCATATACCACCACCCTGGTCCTCCCGCAGCAGAGAAAGAGGGCATTTCAGACTTTTTTACGAAACCATCAACTTTTAAACTCATTATTTATTGTAAAGCAGAAAGTGTACCAAAGAGGAGGGCTAACGATTCAAAACGATAACATATTGTATTAACAATTAATTATCAATGGTGAGGCACGCTGGACTAATATAGGAAGAGTGTATTTTCGTTTAGAATAATGGACACTGTCCATTTAGTTGGACACTGTCTATATATATTTTCGTTCATCAAAACATTTTACTCCGAATCAGGGTAAGCGTTCACGGAACGTGAACGGCTATGCATCAGGATAATACCTTTTGATGCATTCAGGACATATTCCATGAGAAAAATCTATTCCCGACATTTTTTGGTTGAGATACTCTTCAATAGAAACCCATGCACACTTATTGTGTTCCCTTTCATAACGTATTTTCTTGCAATGCATGCATATCGGAAGATTAGATTCATATATCTGCAGGCGTCTTTCAGCTCTTTTCGATTGTATGGCTCTTTCAATAACAAAAATAAGCTCTTTCCCAAGATTCGCTGTTTTTTCAGCGACAAAATCGTCCGCTCCTATCCGCATTGCCTCAACCGCTGTCTCAACACTTTTTGTATTGGACAAAATTACAATGGGAACACAATTATTTCGAAGCCTGACATTTTCTATCAATTCCAGGGCATTCATCTTCGGGATGTTTAAGCCTGTGACAAGAATATCATATTTCAGCCCTGTCACGTTTTGCAGGGCGGCCTTGCCGTTTTCCACGCATGTAACCTCATATCCGCCGCCTTCAAGAAAAGATGTAACCGTACGGACGATTAAGGGAGATTCATGGACAAGCAATGATTGTTTCATAATGATTTCTCAATGCCAAAAGCGCATATTTTATTATATAATGAACTTCGACTTATTCCAAGAATCCTGGCAGCCATTGTCTTATTGCCGCTTGTCTCTTCCAATGCCTTTAATATGGCTTTCCTTTCCGCATCCCGGCCAGCGGCTTTGATTGAGGTTTTAAACGGTTCCAACTGCTTGGTTTTACAGGGCATTGTTTGTCTGACAGGCAATGAAAGCGCAGCTTCATCAATAAAAGGACCAGCGCTTAGAAGTACCGCACGCTCCATGACGTTCTCAAGCTCTCTGACATTTCCAGGCCATGAATTTTCCATGATGGCGCGCATGGCATCCGGCGTGATATCGGAAAGTTTTTTGTCATAAATAGCAGCATATTTTAGCATAAAGTGATATGCAAGCGCAGTTATATCGGACATTCTTTCTCTCAAGGGAGGCATATCCACGGTGACCACAGCCAGCCGGTAGTAAAGATCCTTTCGAAAACCTCCCTCATGCATTGCTTGCTCAAGGTCTACGCTTGTAGCTGCTACCACCCGCACATCTCCTTCAATACTGGCAATGCCGCCTACCGGTCTTACCTCTTTTTCCTGAAGCACCCGGAGCAGATTCAACTGCATGGCCTGAGAGATTGTCCCGATCTCATCTAAGAAAAGCGTGCCCTTGTCTGCCGCAATAAACAACCCTTTTTTATCTTTAACCGCTCCGGTAAATGATCCCTTGACATGGCCGAAGAGTTCGCTTTGCAAAAGATGTTCAGGAAAAACGCCGCAATCCACAGCTATAAAAGGTTTGTCTCTCCGGCTGCTCAGGTTGTGGATAAGCCGGGCGATCAACTCCTTACCGGTACCGCTTTCTCCCTGGATCAGGACTGTCGCCTGGCTGTCTGCCACCCTGGCAATGAGTTTCAACACATCCTGCATGGCGTTGCTCTTTCCGATAATCTTTTTAACTCCATCTTTGTCTTTCAGCTTCTCGCGGAGTCGTTTGACCTCATTACGAAGTTCGCAATATTTTAAGGCCTTGCCTGTTACCAGAAGAATATCATCTTTGCGGAAAGGCTTGGTCAGATAGTCGAATGCACCTGTCTTCATAGCCTCAACCGCAGATTCGATAGTGCCGTAAGCCGTGATTACAATAAAAGGAATGTCCGAATATCCGGCTTTTACCTCCTTTAACAGATCCATGCCGCCAAGGTCAGGCATCAAAAGATCAGAAAATATCAGATCAAAGTCATTCTTTTCCAATAGACTGATCGCCTCGGTTCCACTGGCCGCGGTTCGCACCTCATGCCCCTGTTTTGTGAGAATTTTTTCAAACAGCTTGAGCATGTGCTGCTCATCATCCACCACTAAAATCTTCGCCAACACCGTATCCACCTCAATCTTTTATCGGAAAATAAAGGCTGCATATAGTTCCTGCTCCCTTTTGATTCTCTATTTTAATTTTTCCCTTGTGGTCTTCCATGATACGCTGACAAACAGAGAGCCCCAACCCTGTCCCCTTGCTCCCCTTGGTAGTAAAAAAGGGATCAAAAACACGATCAAGAGCCTTTTCAGATATCCCGTTACCTGTATCTGATATGCTGACCTGTATCCAATCGCCGGGTCCCGACAACCGCTCTTTGTGTACAAGACCGATACCAAAAGCGAGAACACCCGCATCAGGCATTGCTTGAATAGCATTAATCATCACATTAAGGAAAACCTGCTGGATAAGCTGTGGATCAAGCTTGACACGAGGGAGTCTTGTTTCAAAATCCTTTTTTATATTCACCTTGTTTTTCTTGATTCTGGGGGTCAGCAATACAATTGAAGATTCAAGAAGTTCAACTATGTCTACAGGAATCCTCTCAGGGGGCTTTAACCTGGCAAAGTCCAAAAGGTTTTTTACCACGTCTACACACCGGGCTGTCTCTTTTTCGATAATTTTGATCGGTTCAATCAAAGGATCTTTCAAAGGAATCTCATCTAAAATATCCTGGACAAACCCGAGGATAATGCCAAGGGGATTGTTGATTTCGTGGGCAATACCGGCTGCCAGCTCTCCCATGAAGGCAACCTTGCTGGATCGATGAAGCTGATTCTGCAACATATTTCGCTCTATAAGCAGCCTGCGGCATAGCTCCTCATCTTCCCTTGCTTTTGCTTCCCGGATCCGCCTGGCAGTTACGTCCCTGACAATTATAAGAAAATGCCGCGTCTTCCGGTAATCAAAGGGGGCAAAAGAAACATTTGCCGTGAATATCTCACCATTTTTTTGCTGAAGATCAATATCAACCTCGGTCGTCCTTTCGATATCAGGCAAACATGAGAAAATATATCGCTTTTGTTCATAAGTCGCGCAAAATTTTTGCAGATTGTTTTTCAAAAATTCCCGCCGGGCATACCCGATACGCTTTTCCAACCATTTGTTGGCGAAAATTATACGGCCTTTGCTGTCTACGATCAACAGGGAAAGGCGCGCCTCTTCAATCATGGTCTTAAACAATGGCATCTCCGTATCTTCCTGCATGTCTGCAGGCGAAAAGCTGGAATCCAAGTGCTAAAATTACTATACAACACCCCGGCATAACCTTGCAACAGGCAAAACCGGCAATCTCACCACAAAAAACGATTTTTCTCCTGAATCGATCTTTTTCTTGCATTAAAACCATTTGCGATTATAATCAATAAGTTTGGAAAGAGTTTTTGATGAACTATTAATATCTGACCCAAATTAATCTCCAAAACCGACTTAAACTCACCAGAGTTGCTCTGACAATTGTCTGGAAAAGGGGAAGGCACAGGCTTAGGTCTTTCTGTAAGTCACGGCATCGCAGCGAAATATGAGGGGACGATTTCCTGCGAAAGCAATACATCTATAACCCAAAAGGAACCACTTTTAAAATTACACTTAGGATTAAACAGGACTAATTATGGATGGAAGAATTTTAATAGTTGACGATGAAAAAGACATGCTTGTCCTTTTAAAAAGAATACTTACAGAAAAAACCAACCATATTGTTGAAACAGAATATGATCCTTTGAAAGTAATAGAACTGTTGAAAAAACATCAATTTGATATCATAATAACTGATTTGAAAATGCCAAAGATGGATGGGATAGCTATTCTTGATATGGCAAGAAATATTCAACCCTCTGCTATTGTGGTAATTATGACAGCATATGCCACTATTGAAACCGCTGTAGAAGCAACCAGAAAAGGCGCTTTTGACTATATATCCAAGCCATTCCGTAAAGAACGGATACTTATAACAATTGACAAGGCCATGGAATGGCAAAAGCTCGCCCAGGAAAATATAACTCTGAGAAATTCTCTTAAGCAAATAAAAGAATTTCCTCCAATTATCGGCGCAAGCCCCTCTCTTTTGTCAATTACAAAAACGATTGTTCAGGTAGCCGAATCAACAGCTACGATTCTTATAACCGGAGAAAGCGGCACAGGAAAAGAACTGGCAGCAAAAGCTATTCATTATCACAGCAACCGTAAAGACAAGCCCTTTATAACGGTCAACTGTACAGCCATGCCTGAACAAATAATAGAAAGCGAACTTTTTGGTCACGTCAAAGGCTCCTTTACGGGCGCATGGAAAGATAAAAGGGGAATTGTTGAAGAGGCGGACCAGGGCACTCTTTTCTTGGACGAAATAGGAGATCTGAACATGGCCATGCAGGCCAAATTGCTTCGGCTCCTGCAGGAAGGGGAATACAAGCCGGTTGGAGGTCTAACAACAAAACAAGCAGATATCCGTTTTGTAGTTGCAACCAATCAGGATCTTAAAAAGCTGATAGAAGCAAAACAATTTCGAGAAGATCTTTACTACAGGCTAAATGTTATCAATCTACACATGCCCCCTTTAAGGGATAGAAAAGAAGACATCCCAACTTTAGCATATCATTTCCTCAAAAAATTCAATTCGTTAAACGATAATAAAATAAGTACTATTGCCCCCGAGGCAATGTCGGCGCTAATGTCTAAAACCTGGCCTGGAAATATCAGGGAACTGGGAAACTGTATTGAGCGCGGGGCACTTCTCTGCCAATCCGATATTATTAAAATCTCAGATATCTTGCCACAAGAACCTGTAGTGCATACTTCGCCTGTTTTTGATCACAATATTTATACACTTCCATTTAAAGACGCAAAGGAAATAGTTATAAAGGCTTTTCATAACAGATATATTTATTGGATCCTTCAACAAAATAAGGGTAATATTTCCAAGGCTGCCGAGCAGGCTGACCTGCAAAGACAATATCTCCACAGACTCATAAAAGAAGAGAATATTAACGCTGAAATATTTAAGTAACCTTCCAAATTTTATTGATGTAACCTGATTGTTTCACCATCCTAACTTATTGGTATTTCATAATCTATCTGTATAATCTTCATTCCTGCACACCGATTACTGCAACCTGATTGTTTACAGAAAGTTTAAAACCCAAACACAATTAATAAAATCAATAAGCAATTAATAATTATTACAGGTAATTAAGATTTTATTCCCGCCGACTGATTTTTTGGCACCTGTATTGCTACTTAATAATAGTTTGTAACAGTTCATCCTCTAAGGCCCAAAGAAGGAGACCCTTTCAACAAGGAATATAATGGAACAACTAAAGGTTAAGGATATTTCTCTCCTCATGGATGAAAATCTTTCCATAAGGCCATCTGTTTCTGTAGAGGACAAGATTACAGATGCAATTGAAGTCATGCTTAAAAACGACCTCGACTGCATTGCCGTGACAAGCAAAGATAAAATACTCGGCATGATAAAATTGGAAGATGCGCTTAAAGTAATCGGATTAGAAGGTGACCTGAAAAAAAGGGCAGCAAAAATTATTGTCAGACATGGACGTAAAATTATAATAAAGTAATAGGCATATTTTTTTAATGACCATTATCAAATTTAAACAATAAGGAAGGGAGGGGATAAAATACAATAAGACAGCTTGCAGATGGTTCATTTCTAAACAAAATGTACAAGTTCAATATTTGTCTTAATCAAACAAATATTGAACATAATTATAAAATCAGTGGAAAAGGAGAAATATTGCTATGAATTTCTTTAAACAATTGGGCAGTTTTATGATGATGGGCGCAAGGGCCCATGCAAAATGGGAGCTTGATGTTTCCAATACAATACTTGGAGACAAAAAGCGGCTTATTATTCTTGGCCTGCTTGCCATTCCTGCAATACTGGGTGGTATTGCTTTTGCAGATCAAATCGGCGGAGCCCTTCCCGCACTGCTTGGAGGCAAAAAGGCTTACAGCCCGGCTTTTTACAGTACAGGTATCTTTGTCGTATCAATCCTTATTGGAATGGGTGCGGGCCTGATTACCGGCTGCATCGGAGCCGGCGGTGGATTTATCATCGCGCCTGCCCTTATGAGCGCGGGTATCAAAGGTATCCTTGCAGTTGGAACCGACCTCTTTCATATCTTTGCCAAGGCAATAATGGGAAGCGTAATCCACAGGAAGTTAGGAAACGTATCAGTGCCTTTGGCCATGGTCTTCCTTATAGGTGCCATCATAGGAGCCACGGCCGGCGGAATTCTTAACCGCGTACTTTACGAAATCAACCCGGTACTCAGCGATGCATTTATCACGACTGTCTATTCAGGTATGCTTGGTTTTCTGGGTATTTATTCTATGGTTGACTTTCTCAAGGCCAGAAAGGCTCCTGGTGCGGCAGATGAGGGCGCACATGGCGGAAAAAGCGAAGGTGCTGATCTGGGCGGCCTTCCTAAAAAACTTCAGGCCGTAAAAATACCTCCTTTGGTTAAATTTGATTTTGACCTTGTACAGGGAGGCAGAGGCATTTCATGGGTATTCCTGGTAGCCAGCGGCGCGCTTGTCGGACTTGCGGCAGGCATTATGGGCGTTGGCGGCGGCTTTCTGACCTTTCCCATATTTGTCTATGTCTTAGGTGTTTCATCCATGACAACCGTTGGAACCGACATTTTCCAGATCGTTTTCACGGCAGGTTATGCATCAATAAGCCAGTATGCTATTTACGGCTTTATCTTTTATACACTCGCTATGGGCATGCTCCTTGGCTCCCTTCTGGGAATCCAGATAGGTGCATTGGTAACAAAGGTCGTTCCCGGAATCACGATCAGAGGCTTTTATGCTATGGCTGTCATGGCTGGTTTCGTTAACCGTGTCTTTGCCCTGCCCGCAAAACTTAACGCAATGGATGTTATCAAAATTAATCCAGGACTCGCAAGCGTACTTGAAAGCATAGGTGTCTGGGCATTCTTCGTTGTAATAGGAGCGTTTTCTGTCTGGGTAATCGGAACGTTTCTGGTCAACATTCCAAAACTTAAGGGAGAGGGGGTGTAATCATGATTGCTCATAAAAAAGAATTTTACGGCGGTGCTGCATTATTTGTGGCGTTTTTTGTTGTCTTGTTTATAATATTTTCACCTGTCTTTAATGGACAGAACGGCATGCAATATCTGGATTCTCTGTATAACTCAATCTCCAAAGGTTCCGCATACTATATTCCTAAGGTAAAAAAAGAAACAGACACATTTATAGGAAATACTGTAAACATGACCCTTAAAATGGCGGATGAAAAGCAGGCGCAACAGACAGCTCTGCTGCTTACAAAAGCTGGCGCAAGAGCAGACGTATCAGGAGCCCAGCTAAATGTATCCGGCGATCTTGGCAATATACTTGCGGCCTGTCTGACAGATTCAGACAGCATGTATAATAATGACGGAGCGACAGTCTCAGACAAGTACGGTTACAACGAGAGACAGGCTCTTTATAACTGGTGGACGGCTCTAAAGGCAGCAGATAAAAACTTGAAAAAGCAGAAGCTGTTTAAAGAAGCCAAGGTCGTTGCATTGGCTATAAAGAAGGTTGTTGAAACTTCTTATAATTACTATACAATTGAACCACAAAAAATTACCGACAAAATGGGGATCGTTATATTTTCTCTGGTTTTCTATGTGTTTTACACGCTGTGGTATGGTTTTTCCATTTTATTCATGTTTGAAGGATGGGGACTGAGACTGGAACATTAAATTAATTTACATATATATTTAATTGCAGGGCCATATCGGGCCCTGCAATTTACGCCCTTATCCCAAAGTTTCCATGATACCGTATTTTTTTGTCTTTCTCCACAAAGTTGTTCTTGGGATATCAAGAATTTTTGAAGCCCTTGCCTTATTATAATTAGTGGCCTCAAGCACCCTGATTATATGTGCTTTTTCTTCTTCATAAAGGGAAAGCAGCTCTCTGTTTTCAACTGTCTCTACTACCAGGTGGTCAAGATCCTCAGGCAGTTCGTTTTCATCAATCCAGACTCCTTCTCCCAGAGCAATGGCGCTTGAGACCATGTGTTCAAGTTCTCGGACATTCCCTGGAAAAGAATATTTCATTAAGACCTCTTTGGCTCGTTTTGAGAACCCTTTAATCCTTTTATTGTAAAGCCTGTTGTATTTATCTATAAAATGCTCTATTAGCAGAGATATGTCTTCTTTCCTTTCCCTGAGTGAGGGAACGCGTATTTTGACTACCTTTAAACGAAAATAAAGATCCTCTCTAAACCGTCCGGCCTTGATTTCGTTTTCCAGATCTTTATTTGTGGCTGATATCACCCTTATATCAAGGTCAACCGGATGAGATCCACCTACTCTAAGCAGCTTTTTCTCCTGAATTACCCTGAGCAGCTTTACCTGCATGGAAAGAGGCATTTCCCCTATTTCATCAAGAAAAACAGTTCCGCCCTGAGCTGCCTCAAGCAAACCAACCTTAATGCTTTCTGCGCCTGTAAAAGCCCCCTTTTCATGGCCAAAAAGTTCATTGGCTATCAACTCCTCTGTAAAACTGCCGCAATTAAAGCTGATATAAGGTTTATCCTTTCTGGGGCTGCCAAAATGTATGGCCATTGCAGTTAACTCCTTGCCTGTTCCGCTTTCGCCCTGAATAAGAACATTACAGTTCACCTTGGAAACCTTTTGAATAATTTTAATCAACTCACGTACAGGAGAACTGACACCAATAATTTTTCTCACATTATCTTTTTTAAGAAGATCCTCTTTAAGACGCTTGTTTTCATGGACCAGAAGCACTTTATCAGCAGCACGCTTTATTATCAGCATAACCTGTTCAGGAGTAAAAGGTTTTTCAAGGTAATAAAAAGCACCTCTTTTAACTGCTTCAACCGCCTTTTCTATTGATGCATAGCCTGTAATAATTATAACTTCGGTTTTGGGATAATTTTCCTTGATCTTCTCTAAAATCTGCATACCATCCATTTCAGGCATGCGAAAATCGGTTAGAACAATGTCAAAAGGCTGGTTTTCCATTCTTTTGATTGCTTTGATGGGGTTTATAAAGGTTTCAACCTGGTAGCCACTTTTACCAATTTTTCTCTGCAAATTTTGCAAAACCAGAGGCTCATCATCAATAACCGCAATACGCATCAATATGTTTTCATCGTTTTTTTTCAACGATAAATTTCCTCCAACAGCAATTTGCTTTTATTATCTCAGGTTTTATTAAAATCCGCAGGAATATTTCTAGAAGGGAGAGTTACGGTAAATCTTGTATATTTTCCTTCTTCGGTTTCAAGATTGATCTGTCCACCGTGCATTATAATGATTCCATGTGAAACAGAAAGACCAAGCCCTGTACCTTTACCCGGTCCTTTTGTCGTAAAAAACGGATCAAATATATTAGGCAGAATATGGGCAGGTATTCCACATCCATTATCTTCTATCTGAACGGCCAGGAATCCTGATATTTCAGATTCTTTAACATTTATTATAATTTTTCCATTTTTGTCAACAGCATCTAATGCATTAAGGATTAAGTTTAAAAATACCTGCTTTAATTGCTGGGTGTCACCGCGGATTTTGGGTAGGTTGGGCTGAATTTGAGTTTCTATTTTTGCTCCGGAAACTTTTACCTGATTGAGCGCCAGCTTAATAGTATCGTTAACCAACGCTCCAAGATCAAGAGGTTCAGAAACAGATTCGCTTTCTCTTGCAAAATCCAGAAGATTGCGAACTATACTCCTGGACCTGTTGGCTTCGCCAATAAGATCGTTTAGCATTTCAAGTAGTTCATCTTCTGACAACTCCTTATGATCCTCAAGCATTGCATGTGCCGTGAGCATTATATTGTTAAGAGGGTTGTTTAATTCGTGAGCAACCCCGGCTGTCAGAGTTCCAACTGCTCTAAGTTTATGTGATTCCACCATCGCAGCTTCGTGTGATTTAAGTTGCTTAAGCATACGATTAATAGCCACCTCCACTGTCGTAAACTCATCACGGTACTTACGAATTGGTTTAAGCGGTGAAAAATCTCCTTTTGCTATTCTCTGAGTGCATTCAATTAGATGTTTAAGCGGTTTTATCAATCTTTGCACAAGAAAACGTGCAACGAATACTCCTATTAACAAAACAACTACAAGGCTGTAAAGGGGTATTCTCTGGATAAGGTGAAGCATTGCATTCATGGAATCCTGCTCCTTATAAACCAGAGCAGCCGCTACCTTAACCATTTCAGCGCCATATTTTCTTAAGGAAGTCTCAATTTTGCTCTTTTTTTCACGACTATCAATCCTGTTTTTCTCCAAAAGCATAAGTTCCTGCAACAGACTACTGTATCTATCAAGATGCTCAACAATAGTTTCTGTCTGTTCTGCAGATAAAACAGTTATTAATTTCTGCAAGTTCTGTGATAAAAGGGATTTTGCATTATAAGCGCATTGAATCGCATTTTCGAGATTAGTGCCATACAAAAAGTAATTTTTTTCCCATCTCCTTGCCTGTTCAATTTCAAACAGGTATCTTTCAGAGGCTTGAACAAAGTACAGTTTTTTCTGTATCCTGTTTATGGCTATAACTGAACCTACAATAATTGCTATCGAAAATAAGGAAAAAAAAATGAACACCAGAGACATGTGCAAACGAAAGCTAAATTGCGGTCGTTCAAGCAACCCCCTGTCAGCAGTAGTCAAAGCAAACTTTTTTTGAAATATCTTTTTTTCCTGCATGGTTTTTAGGTCTCAGAGCATTTAACATATAAGGCACTAACCTGTTCAAAACAAACAAAATTATATTTTATCTCATGCTAGATATTAATTTTCAAGCAATAAATCCCCCCCTTTTTTTACCAAAATTAATTATGCTTCTGCTACAATTTCTTTTTTATAACCAAGGGAAGCAGCTGCTTTTGCAATTAAGATACGGAGATCGTTAGGACTGAATGGCTTGGCTATCATATCAAAAGCGCCTTTGTCCATTGCTTCACGGGCTAGAGCTACCGTCGCATACCCTGTAATAATAATAACTTTGGTTCTGTCTGATTTTTTTTTCACCTGTTCTAAAACCTGGATTCCGTTCACATCAGCCATCATTATATCAGTAACAACAATATCAAACTCCTTTTCATTGATCCTGTTTAGAGCTTTTTGGGGATCATCAAATACTTCTACACCATAACCAGCTTTTTTAATCGCAGGCCCCAATCTGTTCCCAACTATAGCTTCATCATCCAATAGCAGAATTTCTAATTTTTCTTTCATTTTTTTACCCTCCATACATGTTAGAGCAGATTACTGCCCATGCGCAACCTTTGTAAATAAATCATAATCTATAAAAACCTCAATGTGTTTGACCCCTTCAATTCTCATGGCCTTTTGTTTCATTTCTAATACCTTATCCTGCGCCTTTTTCTTTATTGCTTTAGTATATGTATATACAGTTCCTTCATCGGATTTTACCTGCATTTTTGAATCTATATCAGCCAGAGTCGCCCTGACACGACATGACATTGCAACATTTTTCATGCATCTTAATGAATATGTCATTGGCTGAAATTTCTTGTGTTTTACGGTACTGATAATGGTCTCCAGAGCAGCTTCCATATCATCGCCCTTGATATGCCCTATGTTTATTACAAGATCATATAAGTTCGAATTTGCAATGTCTATATCATAAACAGCTTCAGCCCACTTTGTCCGCTCTTCATCCTCCTTTTCAATCACTTTACTTGCCTTATCCTGAGATATATTATCCAGCTTCATTCTGTTTTTTATCCTGTCCTCCAGGTTAGCAATAATCTGGACCTTGAGAACATGAGGAACCTCTTGGATAAGTGGAAGTCCGACGACCCCATAATACACTATATTATTTTTTAACAAACACTCTGCGATCAAAGTCTCAATAAATATTATATATTCAGGTTTAGTCTTGGAAAACATGCCAATGCCTGATGGTGCTTCTTTAAAAGCTCGAACAAGCTTTGGTTCAGAAACACCGAATTCCTTAGAAACCAGTGATAAAATATTCTCACTATCTATATACTCGTAATCCAATCTTTTGGCGGCACTTTTAGCTATTTGCCTTCCGATGTAAGAACCTGCGGTAATAGTTATAATGGACACTTTTGCCCCTCCTTAAAATATATTTTAAAGTTTTTTATATATTTTCCACGACCTGATTAAACTCCGTAAAATAAATAAAGCATGCCGATTAATACTGTTATAAATAATACTGTCATAATCCCGCCGGCCTTTATAAAATCTACACTTCTATATCTGCCTGGCCCCATATAAAGCGCATTAACCTGATGTGTCGGCAGCATAAACGAATTTGAAGTCGCCAAGCCTACCACAAGTGCAGCCATCCTGGGATCTATGCCCGCAGCTAGAGCCATATTAACCACAAGCGGCACAAGAAGTACTGTAGCGCCCACATTTGAAATAACGAGAGTAAAAAAAGTGGAAAGCACTGCGATGGCTGTCAACAGTACAACAGGAGAAACATCGCCCATTAAATTAAGAATAGTATGAGCAATCCACGCCGCCGTACCTGTTTTCTCGGTTGCAATCCCCAAGGGAATAAGTCCGGCAAGGAGGAAGATCGTCCGCCAGTCAACAGACTTGTATGCCTCGTCTATAGTGAGTACCCGGCATACAATCATTCCAAAGGCTCCGGTCATAAGACATACCGACAACTGAATTTTAAATATAATTATCATTACAAGGGCTACTGCCAGCCAAAAACCGGCTATTAAAGATTTTTGCGGTTTAATAACTTCACTTACCGGAGTTGTAAAAATAAAATTGTGTCTTTCCTGTAAAATATTAAACCGTTCCCAAGTACCCTGAAGCAGTATTGAATCACCTGATTGCAGTTTAAAATCTGAAAGCCCGGAATAAAAAGCCTTGTCTGAACGATAAATTGCCAATGGGTTTACCTGAAACTGTTCCCAGAAATGCGCCTTTCTCAGGGTTTTGCCGATTAACTCGGAACGAGGTGCAACGACGGCCTCAATGGTTCCGGATATGGCTGGAGACATTTCATTCTGGAATAATTCCAAAGAGTCTTTAATCTGCATTCCAAGTTCTTTGGCCATTTTCTCAACATTTTTCCGCAGTCCGTAAGCAACAATATCAACATCAGACCTTATCTCCATGTCTGAATCAACGGAAAGAAGCTTAAAACCATCCCTTCCGGCAATCGCAACAATATTTACCAAATATTTTTCCCTTAAATCTTTAATCGTCAAAGGATCTCTGAAATCGGTAAAATCACCAGGCACTTTTAACTCAAATGGATCGCCGATGTTTTCGTAAGAACTTGCAAGTCCCTTAATAGATTCATCAGCAGAACCGCCATCTCCAATTTTTCCCTTAGGAAGCACAAACCGTCCGAAAAAGATGAAGAACCCGATTCCAGACCCGACTAACGCCAAACCAATAGGAGTCACATCAAACAGGCCAAATGGCTTAAGATTAAAGGGAGCCAGCAAATCGTTTAAAAGAATCAACGGACTGCAACCCACCAGAGTTACAGTGCCGCCAAGAATTGCACAAAAACCGATGGGCATAAGCATCTGTGGAAGTGGTATGTTCATTGATTTGCTTACACGCCTGACAGCAGGCAGGAAAAGAGCTGCAGCACCGATGTTCTGCATAAAACTCGAAATTCCTGCTACAGTTGCTCCCATAGCAATAACAACCCGAGACGCGCTGTTGCCGGCCAATTTCATTACCGGCTTAACCAATCTGTTTATGAGTCCGGTTTTGTCCAGACCAGCGCCTATGATAATAACCGCAATGATAGAAATAACTGCATTGCTGCTAAAACCGGAAAACGCTTCTTTAGGTGTAACTAAATGAAGCAAAGGCAGCATAATCGTCATTAGTATAGCAACCATATCAACGCGAATCCATTCGACAATAAAAAGGAACACCGCTACTCCTATCATCATCATGACCAAAATCATTTCTGTTGTTAACACATTCGCTTCCATAAAAAATCAATCTCCTTTTTAATCAGATTAAACTACCTAATCATTCAAATCTCTTTGCTTTTTCCTTTACGGTTAATACACGGCAAGATGTCATCTGAGCCAGTAAAGATATATTTTTTTTGATTTTCTGATAATACTCATCCTGTTTATCAGGAACGGCAATCACTATCTCGGCTATGTTCAAATCCCGCACGAACTCGCAGACCTTTTCTATATATTCACCACGGCACTCGTACTGCTCAATGTTGATTCCTTCCATAGTACTCTTGTCTATAAGCAGCTCTACTTTTCCCCTGATTTTTCTTTCTCTGTCCTTTTCTTGAGGAATGTCTGGCTCAAAACAATCTGACATTGCTTTATCATCTTTTGATAAGAACAGAAAAATTGGCTTAGAGCCGCTTCTCTTGGCGAATTCAACAGCGTAACGAGCCGCATTCAGCGATATCTCAGAAAAATTATCCAAAGGTACGAGTATCTTGTTCAACTAACTTTATCCCTCATTGATTAAATAAATTATATGGCCCAGGCCTTAAAGGGAACCACAGTCCCTTTTGATCAATTGAAGCTCCCCGCCGCAAGCAGCGGGGAATGCGCTCGCTTTTGCGGTTCAATAAAAACTATAATCAAGAAATATGCCAAATAATTATATTCAATAATTACGGATTGTTATATTTTGAAGATCAGGAAAGAGCAGTGGGTAGCGTTTCAATATGAAACGCATAGGACATGTTGCAGCTATTTGTTTATATTAAAGCCCAACAAGAGTAGATGATATGAAAATATGTTTCATTTCGGGACTATGTTTCATTTTGAAATTGAAACTAAAGGGCAAATAAAAGAAAAAGGATTTATATTCATTCTGGCTCGTTCGAGGTCATTTCCGGTATATTGACGGCATCTATACCTTTTTCATTAAATAATCTTTTCTCACAAGCCAACCGTAACTTTTCAATAAGTTCATCACGATCAAAAGGCTTCATAAGATAATCAAATGCCCCCAGCCTCATGCCTTCAATGGCAACCTGAACCGAGGCATGGCCGGTAAGCATTATTACTTCTGTAATCGGCTTGATTTTTTTTATTTCCCTGAGGGTTTCTATGCCATCTATTCCCGGCATTAAAACATCCAGCAATACTGTAATAAAATCCTGCTGTTTAATCTTCTCCAAGGCTTCACTGCCATTCATTGCCGTACTTATATCAAAACCTTTTTTTATCAAGAATTTTGAAAGGTATTTAAGCGTTATCTCCTCATCATCAACAAGCAATATCTTGTGCTTCATTGTCCACTCCTTGTTATAAATTCATTTAGAACACAGCTATCAATCAAAAAATTTTGATGCTGTCGATAGATGGCGGTTCCAAACAACCATTAATATTTCAATATGAAACGTTGGTTTCATATTGAAACTCTAATCAAAAAACCTGACTGTTTTGGCCATTAGAATGATTGAAGATTCCCTGCAGCAAGCTACGGGGAACGCGCTCGCTATTGCAGTTCAAAATATTACCGTTAAGGAATTAGGTTTCGTTTTGAAACGTCTTTATTGCCTCCCAAAATACCGTATAAATATAACTATTTGTAATTTAAGGGAATCCGATCTGGCACATTTTTTGATTACAATTCTATGCAATATACATGCTAAAAATTAATCTGCTAAATTGAAGTCTGGAGTAAAGATGTTTGGATTAAGGAAATCAATAAAAAAAATCTTTTCGGGTAAAAAAGGGGAAGGCCCAACTTCCGAAAAATCGCCCGACGATGTTATCCGCTCCCTCTTCAAAACAAAGTACTGGAATTTCAAAAGTCTTTTAAGCATCAATAATACAATTCTTAAGATTATGTCGGAAATGGAATTGGCACTGCAGGGAAACAAAAAATTCAGCATGGAATTCATTCGTGCAAACTGCATATCCATTTCAGTAAATATATATAAACTCATTGAAAAAATAAATGAGCTTTCCGACAATCGTTATGAAACGCTCTACCATGCTTTTGCCGATATTCAATATAAAATAAATCAAATAATAGAAAAAAAGGAAGAGGCAGACGAAGGCAGACTGGTTATATCGATTGAAAATATAAATAAAGACAGCGCAAAGCACACTGGCAGTAAGATGGCGAATTTAGGCGAAATTATGGACATGGAACACCTTAGTGTTCCGCATGGTTTTGTTATTACAACCTCTGCATATAATCTGTTCCTGAATCATGGTTCTCTCCAAAAAAAAATCAGCCAGCAGCTTCAATCAGTTGATATTGAAGATATAACAATGCTGGGAAATGCCAGCGCAAATATCGAAAAGCTTATAATGCAATCAAGTGTTCCTTTAGAACTCGAAAAAGCAATACTTGCGGAATACCAGTGCCTGGAAGAAAAAACAGAAAAAGATGTCAAAGTATCAATGCGCAGCAGCGCCCTGGGCGAAGACAGCCAGGAAGCATCCTTTGCAGGTCAATATCACACAGAACTGAATGTAAGCTCTAAAGAACTTATTAACTCATATAAAAAAGTTCTTGCCAGCAAATATTCTCCATGGGCTATTACATACCGTTTCAATAAGGGCTTTAGCGATGAAGACATTGTCATGTGCGTTGGCTGTGTGGCAATGGTTGAAGCTGTTTCCAGTGGAGTTATGTATTCAAGAGATCCAGGCAACATCCACAATAATCAAATATTCATCAATGCAGTTAAAGGATTAGGCAAATCAGTGGTCGAGGGGAGCACATCACCTGATTTATTTGTGGTTTCCAGGAAGCAGCCATTTCAAGTGGTTAAAAAAGAGATTCATGCCAAAGATCAGGAAACTTTAACTTTTTCCAACAAAAATCTCCAAACCGTCAAAATGCCTGATACAGAAAAAAACCTGCCGGCTATCACGGATTTACAGGCCCAATTTCTGGCAAAACAGGCTGTTATGCTTGAAAAGCACTTTCAAACGCCACAAGATATCGAGTGGACTATAGAAAAAAACAGTCAGATAAAGATACTGCAAACCCGTCCGCTGAAACAGATAATAAAGGAAGACAATAAATATAAAGATGACTCAGAAATAAAGGTTAATAACCGTGTGATAATCAGTGGGGGCATTACAGCAAGCCCGGGCGTAGCATGCGGGCCGGCATTTATCGTGAACTCGGACGAAGAAATTTATAAATTTCCCAGAGGCTCTGTTTTAGTGGCAAAAAAATCCCTGCCTAAATGGGCGGCGATATTGAATAAAGCTGCCGCAATTGTAACAGATCGTGGAGGAATTACCGGTCATCTGGCTACCGTTGCAAGAGAATTCGGTATTCCGGCGCTCTTTGATACCATTGAAGCAACCAGCAAAATTAAAAATAAATCTATTATCACGGTTGATGCCTTTGCACGGAAAGTATACGAAGAAAAAGCCGAGGCATTATTAAAAGCAAACCGCGCGCAACATACCAGTATAATTAAAGGAAGCCCTGTTTATATAACCTTGAAAAAAATGCTGAAGCATATCACCCCGCTGAATCTTACTGATCCAAAAGCCGGCAATTTTACGCCTGACGGCTGCCACACATATCACGACATTACCCGCTTATGCCATGAAAAGGCCGTAGAAGAAATGTTTGATTATGGCAAAAAGAACAGAAATATAAATACAGGGAAAAGGCTGGTTGCAAATGGTCTCCCAACCCAGTGGATGCTTATTGATTTGGGAGATGGTTTAAAAGGAGCAGTGGAAAAAAATACTGTAATACTTGAAAATATAGCATCTGTCCCGATGCTTGCTCTATGGGAGGGAATAACCGCTGTAGAATGGGAGGGCCCGCCTCCTGTTGACACTAAAGGATTGATGTCCATAATGGTCGAATCTACCATGAATCGTAATTTATCCCCATCAAATCAATCAAATTATTCTCAGAATGACTGCGCCATTATTTCAAAAAACTTTTGCAATCTAAGCTGCCGGTTCGGTTATCATTATTCGGTTGTACAGACTTTTATCAGTGATGAGTCCAGAGAAAATTACATAAAATTCTGTTTCAAGGGCGGGGCTGCGGACCTTACCAGAAAGCTTCGCAGAATGCAGCTTATAAAAGAAATTTTAGGCAAATATGATTTTCAGGTACAAATACATGAAGATTACATGAATGCAACTATCGAGGGATATGATAAATCTTTTTTAATAAAACGTCTTAAGATACTTGGATATCTTACAATGCATACAAGGCAGCTTGATATGATAATGGGCAACCCTGCCAGAGCAGCTTATTACAAGGAAAAAATGCTAAAAGACATAAGCTCCTGGTTCCCACAACCACGTGGATAGACTGAAGGCTGTTAGGGAGCATTCAGCCCTGTTCGCCTTAGAGTTACAATGATTTAATTGTCAGATAAGCGATGTATCCGACATATCCTGATAAAAGGACAACGCCATCCTTTTTCATAAGCATGCATTTCTTTCTCATCATCAGCCATGGTAAAAAACCGATAAATATCATGACCAGGTAATCAATTAGTAAACCGCTCTGAATAAAACCGCCTGGAATCAAAATAGGCCTGACCAGCGATGCAATCCCGAGTACTCCAAGTATATTGAAAATGTTACTCCCAAAAATGTTGCCAAGGCTGATATCCATCTCCTTTCTTATCGCGGCAACAACAGAAATGGCAAGTTCAGGCAGTGAAGTCCCGAAAGCAACTATCGTTAACCCGATAAACTTTTCACTTATACTAAATACTTGCATTATTTTTACTGCTGAATCAATCAGTATCTCCGCGCCTGATACTACAAATACAATCCCTGCAAAAATAAGTGTGATCTGTTTTGCCTTTGAGGAAATATATCCAATTTCACCACCTGCAAGCTCAGCGGTATAGTTTTCTTTGCTTGCCGTATATTTTGTTTCTTTCACGGCAAAGCGATAGTTAAACCATGTGTACAGGATGATTCCTCCCACCATAGTAGCTCCCTCAAGCCTTCCTATTTGAGAATTGAGAGAAATCAGCAAAAGGCATAAAGATATCCCGAGCATAATAGGTATATCTCTCTTAACAACAGAGCTATTACCTTTAATTGGTATAAATAATGCTGCAAGCCCGAGAACAAGAGCGATGTTGCAAATATTGCTGCCCACAACGTTTCCCACAGCAATCATGCTTTTTTGTTGTAAAGAAGAAATAACACTTACAACGAGCTCTGGTACCGAAGTGCCGAATGCAACTACCGTCAAGCCTATAACCATAGGCGTTAAACCAAGGCTTCGCGCGAGACTGGACGCCCCCTTTACAAGCCACTCCGCCCCATAGTAAAGCATCAACAATCCTATAACAAATAAAGCCCAGGCAAGCATCGTGCCTTAAATCTCCATTTATAAGCCCATCAAATAATGATACTTAGATTAATTTAGTTTCAATAAATTATCCATATAACAAATGTTTCAGATTTAACAAACAATATAAGTAATTAATTCAGGTTAGACCGTTTAACACTTCAAAATATATGATTAAAATACTTGCATATAAAATTAAATAGGTGTTAGCTTTCAGTTGTCAATATCTAATATCTGATTCTGATTATATAAGGAGAAACTATTCATGAACAAAGGGATAGATAACTGGTCTAAACTTGATGAACTTTGCATAAATACGATCCGCACGCTTTCCATGGACGCCATCCAAAAGGCCAATTCCGGCCATCCTGGCGCGCCGATGGGGCTTGCGTCAGCAGCATATGTGCTCTGGACCCGGATTTTAAAACACAATTCAGACAATCCCGACTGGCTGGACAGGGACCGGTTTGTGCTTTCCGGAGGTCACGCATCAATGCTTCTTTACAGCCTGCTATATCTTTCAGGTTATGATCTGAGCCTGGATGATATAAAAAATTTCAGGCAAATGGGCAGCAAAACCCCGGGGCATCCTGAATTCGGACATACTCCGGGCGTTGAAACAACAACCGGTCCCCTGGGGCAGGGTTTTGCCAATGCAGTTGGCATGGCAATGGCTGAACAACACCTTGCGGCAACATATAACCGCCCTGATTGTGAGATTGTGGATCACCATACATTTGTAATGTGTGGCGACGGGGACATGATGGAGGGGATAACATCTGAAGCCGCATCACTTGCCGGCCACCTCGGTCTTTCCAGGTTGATCTGTATTTATGATGATAACAAAATTTCTATCGAAGGAAGCACGGATATATCCTTTACGGAAGATGTCGCCCAAAGATTCAAGGCATACAACTGGCATGTGAATCAGGTTGAGGATGGAAATGATCTGGATGCGATTTATAATGCTCTTGTTGCGTCAAAGCAGGAAACTGATAAGCCCTCCCTGATTATGCTGAGCACACATATTGCATTTGGCAGCCCAAACAAACAGGACTCGTCAGATGCCCATGGAGCGCCCCTTGGTGAAGATGAAGTTAGGCTTACAAAGCAAAGACTGGGCTTTCCTGAATCAGATACATTTTACGTTCCTGAGCAGGTTCTTGATATATTCAAAAAATATACTGCCCGGGGAAAGGAAGCAGAATCAAAATGGCAGGAAAGATTCGAGATCTACACAGATAGATACCCTGATCTTGCAGAAAGATGGACAGATGCTGTAAGCAACACATTAAAGGATGGATGGGATGCGGAACTGCCGCATTTCGAAGGCTCCGTTGCAACGCGCGCAGCATCCGGCAAGGCGCTCAATGCTATTGCAGAAAAGGTTGCCTCTCTTATTGGTGGATCCGCTGATCTCGCTCCTTCAAACAATACAATTATCAAATCTTCCCATGATTTTCAAAAAAATATGTATGACGGCAGGAATATCCGTTTTGGCGTCAGGGAGCATGCCATGGGGGCTATCCTGTCCGGCATGGCGATTCATAAGGGTTTGAGGCCGTATGGTGGCACTTTCCTTGTGTTTGCGGATTATATGCGTCCTTCAATACGCCTTGCAAGCATGATGAAATTGCCTGTAATATATGTTTTTACTCATGACAGTATTGCGGTTGGCGAAGATGGTCCAACGCACCAGCCGGTTGAGCATATAGCGAGTTTAAGGGCCATTCCAGGGCTGACCTTAATCCGTCCCGCAGATGCCGTGGACACAGCAGAAGCATGGCGTATTGCGATGAAGAGTGTTAATGGTCCCGTAGCCCTGATCCTGAGCCGCCAGAAGCTTCCTGTATTAGACAGATCAAAATATGGCCCGGCAGAGGGGCTTGCAAACGGCGCCTATATCTTGTATGATTCAAAGGGGTCTGATTCAGAGGACAAACCAGACTTGATCCTGATTGCCAGCGGCTCAGAGGTTCATATAGCTCTAACAGCGGCCGGAATTCTTGCGGATCAAGGCGTTTCAGTCAGGATGGTCAATATGCCGAGCTGGGAACTTTTTGAAAAAATGCCGCGGGAATATAAGGATAAAGTCCTGTTGCCGGATGTGGAAAAGCGCATTGCCGTTGAAGCCGGCATTCCGATGGGATGGGAACGATATGTCGGAACCAGCGGGAAAATAATCGGCATAACCGGTTTTGGAGTTTCAGCGCCCGGTGGAAAAGTTATGGGAAAGTTCGGATTTACGTCTGAAAATATAGTTAAAAAGGCAATCGAGTTGTTAAAGTAAGAACCAGCTATTTTCACCACGGAGAACACAGAGAAAACGTTTCTTTTTTATAGAAAATCTCAGCGTGCTCTGTGGTAAGAATTTTTTGATTAAAAAGGAGGAAGCTTATGAATTTAAAGCTTATTCTGACAACATTCGGCCTGGTATTTCTGGCAGAGCTGGGGGATAAAACACAGTTTGCCACATTTTGTCTTTCTGCGGACAATGATTCAAAGATTTCCGTATTTCTAGGGTCTGCGATCGCCCTTGTGACAACTTCGCTTATCGCTGTGGTATTTGGCGCGGTCTTCAGCCGGTTTATTCCGTATAATTATATCAAAATCGGAACAGGAGTTTTTTTTATTATCGCAGGTATATGGTTTTTAATGTCTCCGGCCAGGAATGTGTAGATGGTGTCTTTGTACCTGTGTCAGAATTATTATGAAAAACCTTGATATTTTTATTTTGTTGTTCTATTTTTGAATAGTTAAAAGATCTTGAAAAAAGGTGGTTAAAAAACAGAGATGTCGCAGTTTACTGTAAGCCAGGATGCCGAAGGTGTTTTTCAGTTTAAAGGAGAGTTGACCATACATGGCATTGACTACCTGAACAAGCTTCTTCTTGATATTTCTCTTGCTCACGCAAAGAAAATTTCCATTTGTATGTCAGGGGTAACATTTGTAGACACTGCGTCGTTGCAGCTCCTTATCGCCTTCAAGAGGTCATTGAAACCCGAGACCGAATGGAGGTTGCTGGGATTGTCTCCTAAGCTGGAAAAGATTCTGGAAATAAGCGGTCTCAAAACAGCCCTGGTAGATTAGTTGATTGGAGGAACATGGAAAAACTTATCCTGGTGGTAGATGATTCTCCTACTGTTCGATCGTCGGTTTCCTTTTGCCTTAGTAATGCCGGATATAAGGTAACAGAGGCTGAAAATGGGAAAGATGCTCTTGAAAAGCTGGCAAACATGAAGGAAGAGGGGCAAATTCCTTCCCTGATTGTCACCGACGTCAATATGCCTCAAATGGATGGTATTGCTTTCATAGAAGAGGTCAAGAAAGGCGATTTTCGCTTTCTTCCCATACTTGTTTTTACCACGGAATCGGAAGAGTCAATGATAGAAAAGGGAAGAGCTGCCGGGGCTGCCGGATGGCTGGCAAAGCCTTTCCGCCCCGAGAAATTTTTGTGGGCAATAAAGAAACTGGTGTGGACTACTGATGAATGAACATGAAGAGACATTGCAGGTCTTTTTTGCTGAAACAGAAGACCTGCTCAAAAGATCAGAAGAGAGCCTGCTGCGCATAGAGACTGCTCCCGGACCCGGGCCCGACCTGGAAGAACTTTTTAGAGCAATTCACACTTTAAAGAGTGGTTCCGCCATGGTAGGGTTTAATACTCTTTCCGGATACGTTCACCTTATCGAAAACCTTCTGGACCGGATCAGAAATAATCAACTTTCCATAACCAGGCCGCTTATCTCCTTTCTTCTGGAGGATGTTGATTTTATCCGCGCCATAGTGGACAGGTGTGCTGGTGGTAGTGAAGATATTGATGCTGGTGTTTTAAATACTCGCAAAGCCCAGTTAAACCGTTTTTTGGGTATAGAGGGGGGTTCCGGGAAAGAGGAAACGATCAGGGAAGCAGTCCCTGATTCTGCCAAGGACAAGAGTTGGCATTATTATCATATCGATCTTAAGTTTAGAAAGGACCTTTTCAATTCCGGCCATGATCCTCTTCTTCTACTGCTAAACCTGACAGAGTTGGGAGAATGTGTGGAAGTAGCGGCGGATACTTCTGAACTTCCCCACTATAAAGGGATGGATTTTTATAAACTTTATATTTCATGGCGAGTCATTCTGAAGACTACCGCATCTATCCAGGAAGTCAAAGATGTCTTTATGTTTGTCAAAGATGAACATAATATAGTAATTGATGAGATAACCGATCGCCACAGTGAAGGAGGAGTCGAGCTCCAATTAGGAGAGATGCCTCTGGGTGAAGCCCTTGTCGAAAGCGGCGGTATTACCAAAGAAGATTTGAAAAGCGCTCTTGATAAGCAGAAGAAGCTTGGAGAGATTCTGGTAGATGAGGGGAAAATTGATAAAGAAGCTGTCCAGAAAATGATTTCTTTGCAGCAGGAAAGCCGTTCTGCCTATAGAAAGACAAGCGTGCGGGTAGATGTGAAAAAGATAGACCATCTGGTCAACCTTGCCGAGGAAATCGGAATTAATCTCTCCAGAGTGCAGAGTTTCGTTATCAGAGAAGGGGATCTTTCCAGGAATAAAATCGAACAAGAGATAGAAAACCTGCTCAAGGTGAATCGTGAATTTCAGGAGCAGGTAGCCGGCGTCCGGATGTTTTCTCTAAAAGGAACTTTCCTCCGGTTTCAGAAGCTTGTTAGAGATGCCGCCTATGATCAAAAGAAGCTGATAAAGGTTATTCTGTCAGGTATTGATACGGAACTGGATAAAGAGGTAATCGAATATATAGCAGATCCATTAAAGCATCTGGTTCGGAACTGTGTGGATCATGGTATAGAGCCACCTGAAGAGCGGGTGGCGGCAGGAAAACCCGCAGAAGGAATAATCGAGTTTAAGGCATACCAGAAGGGTGGAAAGATATTCATACAAATTTATGACGATGGTCGCGGTCTCAATATAGAAAAAATACGCCGCCGTGCTCTGGAAATGGGGCTCGATAAAGCAGGTGAAAAGCTCGACAACGACAGACTTGTGGAGATCATCTGCCACCCTGGTTTTTCTACGGCATCAAGCGTTACCGAACTCTCCGGAAGAGGGGTTGGCATGGATGTTGTCAAGACACAGGTTGAGCTGGTTGGAGGGTCAATACAAATCGAGACGAAAAAGGGAAAGGGAACCGTATTTACTCTGGCTCTTCCTCTGACCTTTGCCCTCACCGAAGCTCTGCACGTAAGGGATCAGGACAGATCTTATCTGGTGCCTCTCTGGGGGATAATAGGAGTAGGAAGGTTTGATGCAGAACGCATTCGAACCTTTGGCGCGGATGAGAAGGTCTACCGGTTCAGGGGTGAGTATCTTCCCCTTATGAGTTTATGCCGTATCTACGGGACGATTGCGCCGGAGAACGACCGCACGGGGATGGCTACGGTCTTTCTTGATACCGGAAAACAAAAGTTCGGAATCCTCTTTGACGAAGTGCTTGCTTCTTATCAGGTGGTAGTCAAGAGCATTGAATCAAACTATCAGAGCGTCAAAGGAGTGAGCGGCGCCACTATCATGGGAGATGGTTCTGCGGCCATTGTCCTCGACCTTCTTGGGCTCGAGGAAATTTTTTTCAAACATTCATTGCCGGGGGGTGCAGTATGAAAATAAAGAAATGGCGCGGCATTTTGCTGGTTTTTCTTTTTTCCTTGCCTGTAGGAGCGCAGGAGCAGGAGACAAATACTTATGTTGGGTCTGCATCGTGCAGGTCCTGCCACGAAGTACAATATGAGTCCTTCCTGAGTCATGCCAGAAAAAGCCGTTCCTTTAAGAGCATAGAGACGATGAAAAAGGGTCTTACCGAGGATGAAATCAGGGGATGCTATGGCTGCCATACTACCGCCTACGGCGAACCGGGTGGTTTTACTGATCCAAAGCAGACGCCTGAACTCAAAAACGCAGGATGCGAGGTCTGTCATGGTCCCGGCAAACTCCATATGGATACGCAGGATCCGGCTCGAATCATAAGGAACGTGACTATAGATGTTTGCCAGAAGTGCCATACCAAGGAAAGAGTGGGGGCTTTCCGTTACAAACCGATAATCTATGCCGGTTCCCATTGAACTGGAGGGGAGATCAATGAGAAATACTATCAATAAGTTTTTTAAAAATATGCGGATGCGAACCAAGATATTTGTTGCAACTATCATGGTAGTGTCTGTTTTTATGGGGCTCAGTCTCTATCAAAGCCTTATACTCCATAAAAAAACCGCTATAAACCAGGCGTCTGAGTTTTCAAATCACATGCTGGACAATGTTTACAGCGCCATCAGGTTTCCCATGTCAGTTGGGGACGAAAAGACAGTGAAAGAGCAGATGAAAGACGTAAAAGAGCGCATGGGTGGCGTTCAGGTTTACATCGCAGACTTTCACCAGAACATATCCTATGCATCGGAAAAAGAACGCGTCGACACAAATATGGAAAAGTATCTCCATGAAAACGAGTCGCGCAATGCCTTGGTCCAAGCGCTGGCAACCGGCAAAGCTCCGGGAATATCATTTTCCGAAACAGAGGACAAAGCCCCTTTTCTGGTAACCATTAAGCCGATTCTTAATGAATCAGCCTGTTACCACTGTCATGGAGCCAGCAGAAAAGTCCTCGGCGTAATGGTTATCAAACAGCCTGTCAAAAATGTGTTTGATGCCATCAATCATACAAGAAACAGACTTATTGTCTATTTTATGGCTGCCCTCATAGGAGTTGTGATCTTCATAAATTTCTTTTTTTCCAGGCTTGTTTCGCGGCGAATTCAACTGCTGAAAGAAAAAACCAGCCTGGTGGCTGCCGGAGATGTTACGGTGGAAGCTGTTGATAACCATCGAGACTCGATCGGGAGCCTGTCCCGCAACTTCAACCAGATGGTGAAGAGCATACGCGACCGGATGGAATATGCCAACAGCCTGAAACTTGGGATCGTCGATCCGTTTTTCATGGTCGATCCGGAGCTGAACATGACTTTTATTAACGAAAATGCAGCGCGCATGGCCGGCCTGTCGCCGGATAAGGCCATAGGGAAGCCATGTTATGAAGTCTTCCATACCTCTGCCTGCAAGGATTGTCCTTTAAAGAAGGCCATGGATACCGGTGAGGTTGCGAAAGCCACACGCATGACTCTGACGGATAAGAAGGGAAATGAGATCCCGGCGATGTCCATCGCTTCCATTCTGAAGGATTCTTCAGGAAAGGTACTGGGGGCGTTTGAGATTATTCGCGATCTGACTACAGAAGTGGAGGCGGAAAAGAGCCTTCAGGAGGCATATCTCCGGGAAGGCAAAGCCAAACAGGGGCTGGAGAAGAAGGTAGATGACCTTTCCAAGATGCTCGAGCAGGTAGCCAAGGGCGATCTTACCATGCGCGGAACTCTCTCCGGAACAGAAGATGCCATGGATGTGATGACCAAAAAGATCAATGAGACGTTCGACAGTATAGTGAATTTGATCTCCCAGGTCAAGAATCACATTATTCCGGTAATCAAGGGCGTTAGGCATATCTCTGAGGGAAATCAGAACCTTTCCAAGCGGACCGAGCAGCAGGCATCAGCCATGGAGGAGATAAGCGCTACTCTGGAGGAGCTTGTCTCAAACACCGCTGGAAATTTGACAAATACCCGCCATGCGGATTCCCTTTCCAAAGATGCTGTGAAGGTGGCCCGGGAGGGGGCAAATGAGGTGGAAAAGACCGCTAATGCAATGGTTGATATGTCAAATGCGAGCCAGAAGATTGTTGAGATGGTGGATCTGATCAATGAAATCACATTCCAGACGAATCTGCTATCCATCAATGCGGCTGTTGAGGCTGCTCGTGCAGGAGAACAAGGACGCGGATTTGCGGTCGTAGCCAATGAAATACGAAATCTTGCGAAAAGGAGCGGGGCTGCATCCAAGGATATTCAAAAACTGGTCCGGGAAATTATAAGCAAGGTGAGCTCAACCGGGCAGTGGGTGGACAAACTGAAAGAATGTTTTACCGAGATCGTGCAAACATCAATGCAGGTCTCAGATGCATTGGGAGAGGTCACCCTGGGGAATGAGGAAAGCTCGAAGGGGATCGAACAGATCAGCCAGGGGACCCAGGAGCTGAGCAATGTGAACGAAAAGAACGCCTATTTTGTGGAAGAGATTTCGCAGGAGACCCGAAAGCTTTCGGAAAAAACACAGCAGCTTCATAATATAACCGGGCTATTTATCCTTGGAGACAAGGAGGAGCAAAAGGAGGAGGATCTGAAAATTGAAAAGGACCCGCTGCCGGCTCTCAAGAATCGCCGGGAGTCTAAAGCTCTTCCCACCCCGCTGTATGAGGATCTGATGACCAAACCACCTTTAGATGACCTGAATGAAGATTTGTTGGAAAAAGAGTTTGAAGGAGGATTTAAGGAATTCTGATGGCAAAAACCCAATACGTTGTCTTTTCAATAAATCAGCAGATTTTCGGGATTGAACTATTAAAAATAAAAGAGACCTTAAGCTACCGGAAGGTCACCCCTCTGCCGCAAGTGGACGAGTTTGTCAAGGGGATCATCAACTTACGCGGAGCTGTCATTCCTGTTTTTGATCTACGGGAAAAGTTCAATCTTCCTGCAAAGGAATATACAAGTTTTCATGTGATTATTGTTGTTGAAATTGCTGGGCGGATTATGGGCGTCATAGTTGACGAAATTTTGGATGTGCTGGAGATCCTCCCTGAAGAGTTTCAAACAACAAAGAACCTTCCATCGAACCTCCGACGGGAGTACCTAAAGGGGGTCGGGAAAAAGCAAGACGAAATGATAATTATCCTGGACATAGATCGTCTGTTAAGTCCTGAAGAGCTCGAACTGGTAGATTCGGCTTAGAACCATGCCCCAGCATAAAATACTCCCGGAAATATCCGAAAAAGATTTTAATCTGTTCCGCAGCCTTGTGAAGAAGGAGGTGGGAATCTCCATCCGGCAAGGGAGGAGGCAGATGCTTGGCCTGAAGCTGTCTCGCCGGTTGCAACATATTGGCTTTTCATCTTATTCTGATTACTACCACTATCTCCTTAGACCCGAAGTGGCGAGAGAGTTGCGGCATCTGATCAACATCATTACTATTGACCAGACCGACTTTTTCAGAGGAAAGCAGCAACTTGAGCTTTTACACAAGCGCATTCTTCCAGAGATAGTTTGGCGAAAAATGGAAAAAAAACGTATCCGGATATGGTCTTCCGGGTGTTCCACCGGACAGGAGCCTTACAGTCTGATAATGCTTGTTTATGAAATGGCTAATGTGGATATATCCTGGGATATCAAGATGCTGGCCACTGATGTAAATACTTGTTCTCTGAAGATCGCTTACCTTGGGAAATATAGAGCCGATCAGGTTGCCGAAATTCCGCCGACTTATCTTGCAAAGTACTTTCGCAAGGAAAGGAGCGGCGGCGAGGATGTCTTTTGTATCAAAAAGAATTTGAAAGAAAGATTGATTTTCAGGCGACTCAATCTTTTGATGTCTGCAAACCTGCTTAAAGGGCCCATAGATATGATTTTTTGTCGCAATGTAATGATATACTTTGATTCTGCGACAAAGAAAAAAGTCACAGATCAATTCTATCACCTTCTTGAACCAAAAGGATACTTGTGTCTCGGTCTTTCCGAGTCGCTTTTAGGGATTGATGATCGCTTTGAACTAATAGAAAGAGCGATCTATCGTAAAAAAGGATAAGATTGTGCGGCGATTTTACAGCCAAAGGTATAAAAAAAGGGTGATTATTCTCGGCCCAGGAGAATATTTTGCTTCAAAAGATGGAGAAATCCTTTATACGGTTCTTGGGTCATGCATTGCCGTCTGTATTTACGATATTGAAAAAAAAATTGGGGGAATGAATCACTACCTTTTGCCCGGCATGATCCATCGGGATGAAATCCTTACATCAAAATTGGGGCGATATGGCATGTATGCAATGGAGCTTCTCATCGGAGAATTCATTAAATACGGGACAAGGAGAGAGAATCTTATAGCCAAGATATTTGGTGGTGGAAACGTTCTAAAATTCCGAAGAAGTGACGGTGATATAACAGGATCAAATATCCATTTTGCAAAAAAGTTCCTCGAACTGGAGGGAATACCTGTACAAAGTGAAGATTTAGGTGGATATTGCGGCAGAAAAATCCTCTTTTTTACAGACACGGCAAAAGTCTTGTTGAAACAGTTCGATGTGAAAAAAAATCAGAAAATTTTTGATAAGGAGAGGACATATAAGGGCATGGTCTTACACAAAAGACGGGCTGTGCCATCAGGGTCCGTTATTTTATTTTAGTATATGAAACCGATACGCGTACTTATTGTAGATGACTCTCCTATAGTGCAGTTGATTCTTAGGCGTATTCTTTCCGGAGAACCCGATATAGACATAGTGGGAGTTGCATCCGATCCGTTTGAGGCCAAGGATTTAATCATTGAGCATAAGCCTGATGTCATTACTCTCGATATTGAAATGCCTCGTATGGACGGCATCACCTTTTTAAAGCGCCTTATGAGCTACTCCCCTATTCCGGTGATCATGATCAGCTCTTATACTCGTAAGAACAGCATGAGAACCATGGAGGCTCTTGAAGCGGGGGCTGTTGATTTTGTAACCAAACCGTCTCAGGACGTAGAAAAAGGTTTTACGTCATTACGCGACGAAATAGTCAACAAGATCCGGGCTGCAAGGCAGGCTCAGGTCAAACCCCTTTTTTTGTGGCGTAAAACGCCGATAAAGATCGAAAAAGTACCACATTCAATTGCGCACAAACTCATTGCCATCGGAGCGTCCATTGGTGGACCTCAGGCCATTAATAAGCTCCTTTGCGGTATTTCTTTTCAGACTCTGGGTATTGTGATTGCGCAACACATGGCAGCACAATACACACTGGCCTTTGCACAGAGGCTCAACAGCCTCCTCCCTTTTGAGGTGCGGGAAGCACGTGACATGGACAGCGTAAATCAGGGCAGAGTCTTAATTGTACCCGGGGGAAGACATATGCGAGTGGTCCGGGATGGAGCTGGTTATATAATCCGGCTCGACAAAACCTCGTCCACACAACATCCCTTGATAAATGTAAGCCACTCGGTAGATGTGCTATTCCACTCGGTTGCGGAAAGCGCCGGTCCAAATGCGGTTGGCATAATATTGACCGGAATGGGAAATGATGGGGTTGACGGACTGGTTGCAATGAAAAAGGCGGGGGCTTATACTATTGCCCAGGACGAGGCGAGCTGTGTTGTTTTCGGGATGCCGCGAGCAGCCATTAAGCGGGGCATTGTGGATGCAGTTGCCTCTCCGGAAGATATCCCGGCTATTCTTCTCAACAATGTCAAGTAGTCGAGTGGTCGAGCAGGGAAATGGTCAAGTGCTTAACTACTCGACCGATTGCAAAGCAAAACAGGACTTAAGGTATGGCCAGCATTCTGATAATCGATGACAGCAAACTGATATTGCATGTAGCAAAGACTATCCTGAGCAAGAAAGGCCATCAGGTCCTTTCGGCCGAGGATGGAACTATAGGGTTGGAAATAGCCGCAAAGCAACATCCTGATTTGATTCTATTGGATCTGATCCTGCCAGGGATAGATGGATATGAGGTTTGTCAACGAATCAAGAAAGGGGATGCCACGTCGGAGATACCTGTTATAATGCTCACCTCCAAGTCTGAAGCAGCGGACAAGGTGCGCGGGCTGGAGATGGGGGCCTCAGACTATGTTACCAAGCCCTTTGACGAAGGGGAGCTGATAGCCAGAGTTAATATCCACCTGCAGATCAGGGAGCTTCACGAAAGCCTTAAAGAAAAAAATAGACAGCTTAAAGAAATGGCTAATCGTGATGGCCTGACAGGCCTGTACAATCACCGGTATTTTCAAGAAACTATCTCAAGGGATTTTCAAAAAGCCGCCCGTTACCACGAATCTCTTTCATGCGTGATGTTTGATATAGATCATTTCAAAAAATTCAACGATACTTATGGTCACCAGACCGGGGATATGGTCCTTAAAACACTTGGTGATTTAATCCGTGAATTAATACGGAATAGTGATCTGTCGGCCAGATATGGAGGAGAGGAGTTTGCTCTGCTTATGTATCATACTGAACCAAAGGAAGCCGTTATGCTTGCAGAGCGGCTGAGGAAGGCTGTAGCGCAGCATAAGTTTCAGGCAGACAGCCAAAATACGGTTCTGACAGTGACCATCAGCGTAGGAGTTGTCAGCTTTCCCCACCCGGAGATCGCTGATGCCAAGACCCTGATCAAATGCGCGGATAAGGCACTGTACAGGGCAAAAGAAGAGGGAAGGAATCGGGTCGTAGTTTTCTGAAGGGTTTTAAACACACCTTTTGCTATTGCTCAAAGGTCTCTGAGCGCATTCAAAACAAGTGTTATAGGCCTGTCCTCTTCACTTTTGCCGGTAAAACGTATGGGGCCCGGTCTTCTATAGTGATCTTCGCCAGGTTCTGCTGCCAGCCATTTTTCTTCAAATGCCTTTACAACCTTAAATGCCGTGGAGTTTACATCAACCACGCTTTTTTCAAGCACTAAGACCAGCTTCCCTTTTCTTTCTTCAAGGTGCATCAGAGACGCAATCGGAATCCCGATAGGCTCCCATCTGGAAAAATCCATTTCCAGGTTCTTTATCGCCGCCATCTGGCCGGTTGCGCCATTGGCTATAAGGCTGAAAACGGTCAGCCCAAGGTTGTATGTATAAATACAGTCAAATCTGGTCGGATCATTCCCTCTGCCGTCATAACCGTAAAAGTGGACCTGGGTTTTGAATTTTGGGACCGACTTTTTGAATATTTTTTCAACACAACCCGGGATATTTTCGTTTTCCGTTATAGCCCCTTCATTTATAAGCACCTTGTTAAGGGTTTTAACAGATATTATAGACTCCTTAACCAGCAAAAACATGCTGCTATCATCATAGTTTCTAAACAGGATACGGCCGAAAAAATCAGGGTTAAACCCCTCCTTGTTTAGTATGTCTGTGTAATATGCTCTTTCAATTCCTATCTTATAAACTCCATTTTCTTTAAGAATATTCAGATAGTCGGTTACCAGCTCCATTATGATCTTGTCTGTCTCAACCAGAGAAAACTGGAAATTGCCGTGGCTGTCTCTTTCCGTAAGAAGCCCTCTCTGGAAAAATTCAGGGATATCATCGAAAAGATCATCATCACGTGTATTCCATATAGTAAAAGAGCTGTCCTCACGTGAACGCCTGGCCAGTCTCCGCAGGTACTCAAGTTTATCCCTGAGCATGGGAAAATCAGAATGAAAATCAATATCGTGCTTTTTGTTATATTCAGCGATAATTGTATTTAATTTGATTATAAACACCTGTATTTCATCAATAAATTCTAAAATCCCCTCCGGTATTACAATTACGCCGTAATTTTTTCCAACAGCTGATCTTCTTACTATACCATCGCAAATCAACCTGGAAAGATGCCGAAGTGTCATTCCATAAGCGCTGTAATCCACGACTTTTTCTTTTTTTGCTTTTTCAAGCCGTTTTTTGTCTATGTAGTCGGCAAGCTCCTCACCGATAAGGGTTATGTTGGCGTGAGTCTGCAGGGCCACTTCAAGCGCCAGATGGCTTGCGACCCTGCCCATTACCTTGCAGATATGCCAGTATTTGACATCGGAACTGCAATCCGTGCACAGGTTGCTTATCTCGTTGGCAAAAGCCCTTGCAGCGGTATGAAAGCCGAACGATATTGCACATAAAATATTGCCGTCTATATCTTTGACCTGAATGTCGCCGTCAATTGTTTTGGGAACTCCGATAACCTGGAGGCCGTGGTCAAACATCTCCTGAGCCATAAATGCCGCATTTGTGTTTGAATCATCACCTCCAACTATTACAATGGCATCCAGATTAAGATCTTTACATGTCTCATTTGTAAGGGCCATCTTCTTTTTTGTGTCGATTTTTGTCCGGCCGGTCTTGATCATTGTAAAACCGCCCAGATTTCTGTAAGAATCAACGATGCTTTTCGTCAGCTCAATAGCTTCATTTTCAAGTATTCCATCCGGCCCAAGCAGGAAGCCGTATATTTTATTTTCCGGATTGGCCTTTTTTGCGGCATCAAAAAGCCCTGCTATAACATTATGTCCTCCTGGAGCCGGCCCCCCTGAAAATACGATTCCGATATTACGCTGTTTGCAATATTCCTGTTTTAAAGATTCATCCAGGGAATCAAGGCCGATAATGTTTTGCACTTTGTTGTTTATAATGTTCGGCAACTGTTTGCCGGCCTCCTTGTTGATTGAAAATTTAAAACAAGGATTATCCTCCAGCACAGTATATTTATGAGACAGAGCTTTACATACGGAAGGAACATATTTCCTTCTCTCAATTAACTCCTGGCTTATATTACCGGTAGCACTTTGCACTTCTGGATTCTTCAGTAAATCTTCAATATCCATGAAATCTTTTTCCATTGTAAAGATTCTCCAAAAAAGATGGTTTTATAAAAAAACTGTATTATAATAACCGCCTATCAATCTTTATGTCAAGATCAAATGGGGTACCCCATGTTATATCGCATCATAGCAAGAACTTAACTTATTAATTTTGTTAAATGCAGGTTTTGGCTGGATTGCTGATTTTCACCAAATTTGGATTCGGGCAAAAGCCCGTTAAGGAGCAGGTCAAGAAAAAAACATGACATGGTTTTATGGTTGATTTGGCAAAAGCCAGGAAAGATGTACCTATTAAAAAAATAATTGAGTTATAAAAAATGTTTGCAAACGACATAATTCCCTGCGATACGGATAGAACTCTAAAGGAGAACTTCAAAAAAATGACTGAAGTTGATATTATCATATCCAACGGACTGGCGCTTACGATGGATGAAAATGAAACTGTAATCGAAAACAGCGCTGTTGCAATTGACGGTGAAAATATCATTGCTGTCGGCAAATCCGAGGAAATAAAGGCAAAGTATATATCCAGAGAAAGCATAGATGCAACAAATCATCTGATTATGCCGGGGCTTATTAACAGCCACACACATGCGGCAATGACCTGCTTCAGGGGAATAGCCGACGACATTGAACTCATGGACTGGTTGAACAATTACATATTTCCTGCTGAGGCTAAAAATGTGAATGTAGAACTGGCCTTTTGGGGAAGTCTGCTGGCATGCGCAGAAATGATCAAATCTGGAACAACGACTTTCTGTGACATGTACATTTTTGAAGATGAAACAGCAAAGGCCGCAAAAGAGGCCGGCATGCGATGCCTTCTTGGAGAGGTTCTTTTTGATTTTCCGTCTCCCAACATTAAAACACCTGACCAAGGTTTGGAATATACCAGAATGCTCATTGAAAAATGGGCGGATGATCCGCTGGTCAACATCGTGGTTGAGCCACACTCATTATACACATGCTCTTCTTCCCTTCTTATAGATGCCAAGGCTTTGGCTGACCAGTACAACGTCCCGATTGCGACCCATTTTCTGGAAAACAAAGGAGAAGCAAAAGAGTTAAGAAAAAAATTGGGCAAAAGGGCAACTGATTTCCTGAAAGATATCAATTATCTTGATGAGCGTTTTATCGCCTTTCACTGCGTTTGCATGGATGAAGAGGATATAAAAATCTTTGCAGACAGTGGATGCAAGGTTGTTCATAATCCTGAAAGCAACATGAAGCTTGCTTCCGGTGTTGCTCCTGTATCCAGCATGTTAAACCATGGCATTGTCGTTGGACTTGGAACCGACGGATGCGCCAGCAATAATAATCTCGACATGCTGCAGGAGATGGACACGGCGGCCAAGCTTGAGAAGGTTGAACGTCTTGATCCAACAGTCATGTCTGCGCATACTGTTACACATATGGCGACCTGTAACGGAGCCCGGGTCCTTGGAATGGAGAATCTTGCAGGTTCTCTAAAAGCCGGGATGAAGGCGGATATCATTGCCATAGATTTGAACAAACCCCACCTTACCCCGATGTACAATCCCTATTCTCATCTTGTTTATGCTGTGAATGGATCTGATGTAACCACAGTTATTATAAACGGAAAAATTGTTATGAAAGACAGATGCCTTTTAACGATTAATGAAGCCGAAGTTATAAAAAGGGTAAAAAAGATTGCTCTCGGGATCAAAAAAAGCCTCGGGATCGGTTGATAAGGCTGCGAAACTTGAGTTATATATTAAACAGCCGGCAGCTGTTTTCCCATGTAGCGGATGCCAGATATTCCGGATCTTCCTTTCTTATTTCCGCCAGTTTAAGCAGAATAGACCTGACAAATGCCGGCTCATTCCGTTGTGTGCGATTTTTTTCCGGAGCAGGTGTTAGATATGGCGCATCTGTCTCGATTAGAATCTGTTCAACAGGAATTATAGGCGCCAGCTTGCGTAAATCAGCGCCACGCTTTTTTAGTGTCAAAACGCCTGTTATGCCGATATAAAGGCCGAGATTAATATACTGCTCAAGCTCCGCCCTGTTTCCGCTAAAACAGTGCACAACCCCTTTTCTCCCCTTTTTGTTATAAGTCCTAACTATTTCGAGCAGGCGGCCTTTGCTGTCTCTTTCATGGAAGATAACCGGAAGATTGTATCTGTCGGCAATCTCAAGCTGCCTTATAAACCATTTTTCCTGATCATCTTGTGGCGAATACATACGGTTAAAATCAAGGCCTATCTCACCCCATGCACAAATTCTGGGGTTTTCAGCAAGATTTATCAGGCACTTTAAGGTTGATTCAGAGCAGTGTTTTGCTTCGTGAGGATGAATGCCGACAGAGGCATAAATATTGTTTATGGATTTTGCCAGCGCAACGGCTTTAATGGAACTTTCCTTGTCTGTTCCAACAATCATACATGCTGACACCCCGACATCATGCGCGCGTTTAATAACTGCATCAAGATCTTTATCATACGCCCTGTCGTTAAGATGGCAGTGGCTGTCAAATAGTTTCATGTTAGATTCTCAATTACATTGCTTACGATTGATGCAAGCTTTAAAGAAGATTTCTCTGCCACGGCAATTATTTCTTCAATTGTTGATTCAACAGGACTGTCAGGATCATGAACATTGGTTATTATCGATAATCCCAGCACCTTTATACCGGCATGTACGGCCGAAATTACCTCATGGACAGTTGAAAAGCCGACGGCTTCTGCCCCTATAGTTCTTAAAAAACACACTTCAGCAGGTGTTTCGAGACTTGGGCCTGTCAGACCGGCATAAACACCTTTTTGCAGACAGATTCCATTGTTTTTTCCGGCCTTCTCAGCGATTGAAACAAGCTGTTTATCGTATGCCCGTGTCATGTCAGGGAACCTTATGCCCCAGGTCTCTTCGTTCCGCCCTATCAGAGGGTTAGAGCCTGTAAGATTAAGATGGTCAACGATAATCATAATATCGCCGGCTTTAAACAGAGGGTTTATGCCTCCGGATGCATTGGAAAGAATCAGTGTTTTAACGCCGAGCTCCTGCATCACCCTTATCGGAAAGATAACATCAGCCGGAGAGTATCCTTCATAGAGATGAAGCCGTCCCTGCATGGCGATAATCTGCCTGCCATGCATACTGCCTATGAGAAGTCTTCCAAAATGGCTTTCAACAGTTGAAATCGGGAAATGTGGAATATCTTTGTATGCAAATGAGGCGTCTATATCCAGCGATTCTGCGCTTTCTCCATGACCGGTCCCTGTAAGAATTCCTATTTCAGAAGGTTTCTTAATATGTGTTTTTAAAAAAGATGCTGTTTCAATAGCTTTTTCTCTATAATTTTTCATTTTCAAAAACCTCAATAAGTTATATTTTCTGGTTTCGCACCCTTGATTTCTATCAAAGTCAAGGCAGTAAAGGAGTCAAATTTATTTTGGCCCTTACTGTGGCGTACAGGCTCTTTATCGCCTTGACTGATTTTTATACCCTTAGTATCGGCGCTTAAGCAATTACCAAATAAAATTAGTTGACTATTGATTGATATATACAATATTTTATCGGCAAAGACACAACACTCAATCTGTTTATAACAGCCTTTACAGAAAGGTGGGACAAAATGGTTCAATGTGTTTTGCTTAATGCAGATTACTCATTTTTAAATGTGATAACCTGGAAACGAGCGATGTGTCTTGTGGTAAAGAGCAAGGTTCAAGTATTAAAGTATTCTAAAAAAATTGTCAGAACCGCTGAAGGAACTTTAATAAAAATCCCTGCTGTTATGAAGCTGGTAAAGATTATTAGAACCCTGTATAGAAGTAGAGTGCCTTTCAGCAAAAAGAATATTCTTATAAGAGACGGGTTTAGATGCGCCTATTGCGGCAATGATAAAGAAAAACTGACAATTGACCATATTATCCCTAAATCAATAGGCGGTAAAACTTCATTTGAGAACTGCGTTTCTTCCTGTAAACACTGCAACAATAAAAAAGGCGGCCAAACACCAAAACAGGCTAATATGTATCTCAAAATTAAGGCCTGTCAACCAACTATTGCGGAATTCCTGAGGCTAAAAGTCAGAAATCTCGGCATTAATGATCTACTAAAAGATTTTGGGATCTATTAAATAAAAAAAGCATCCCGCTTTAAATAAACGGGATGCCCTTGATCAATGCATTTATTTAAGAACTAAACCTTAGTTACGTTCTTCGCGGACGGTCCTCGATCGCCTTCTTCCACATCAAAAGTTACCTTGTCGCCTTCAGAAAGAGTTCTGAAGCCAGACGTGTTGATAGCTGAGTGGTGAACAAATATATCCCCACCCTCTTCCTGCTCAATAAAACCAAATCCCTTTTTATCACTAAACCATTTTACAATTCCGTTAGCCAAAACACTAATCTCCTTCTTAAAACTGTTAATGTTCTTTGCCTCAGGCCAGCGCTTTGAGACCTGCCAAGCAGATAAATTTCCTTTTTTAATAAAACATGTTTATCAAAAATTGTCAAGCCTTTTCCCCCCTATCAAGCTCCCTTTTTTCATCACGCTTTTTAATGGTCTCACGCTTGTCATATTTGCGTTTGCCTTTGGCAAGGGCTAAGCTTATTTTGACTTTTCCGTTTTTAAAATAAACCTTTAGCGGTATCAGGGAAAAACCCATTTCATTTACCTTACCATAAAGCTTTTTAATCTCATGCTTATGCAAAAGCAGTTTTCTGCGCCTTAAAGGTTCATGATTTTCATAACTGGCATAGGGATAGGGACCAATATGCATTTGGCAAACAAAAACCTCGTCACCTATAATTTTGGCATATGAATCTTGCAAGTTAGCCCGGCCAAGTCTGAGCGATTTGACTTCAGTACCAAGCAGAACCATTCCTGCCTCGTATGTATCCTCAATATAATAATTATACCTGGCCTTCCTGTTTTCTGTAACTATTTTGTTATGTTTGTTTTCCATATTAGTAACCGTTCACGGTTGTCGGTTCACAGTTCACAGTTTTTTCAACCGTGAACCGATAACTGTAAACCGTGAACAGTTACCCAGATTATGCTATTCGTGGTAGATTTTATCATAAAGAATGCTGCCATATCTATCCTGCACTAATTTCATTATAGCGGTGGCCGAGGTTTGTTTAAGAACATCCTGCATAAAGAGCTTGACCTCCCCTATGTTAAGCGATCTTACCATGCTCTTTACAGCAGGTATTGATTGAGGGTTCATGCTCAATTCATCCAAACCCAAACCTAAAAGTATAGGCATGTAGATCGGGTCACTGGCCATCTCACCGCACATAAAGACCTTTATCCCTTTTTCACGCGCCACATCGGCAACATGTTTAATCGCACGTATAATAGCGGGATGAAGCGGATTATAAAGATAGGCGACCCTGCTGTTCCCCCTGTCTATCGCCAGTGAATACTGAATAAGATCGTTTGTCCCTATGCTGAAAAAATCAACATTTTCTGCCAGCACATCCGCCATGGTCACAGCCGAAGGGACCTCTATCATTATCCCAACCTCAATATCTCTGTTAAAGACCGCTCCTTCTTTATCCAGGGAATCAGCAACTTCGCTTAAAATCCTTTTTGTTTCGCAGACCTCATCATAGCTTGATATCATGGGGATCAGGATTCTGACATTGCCATATGCGGCAACCCTTAATATTGCTCTGATCTGAGTCTTGAAAACCTCAGGATTTTGCAGGCAATACCTGATTGCGCGAAGCCCAAGAGCAGGATTGGCCTCATCATGCTTGGAAAAATGGGCTATCGCGTTATCACCGTTTATATCAAGAGTGCGGATAGTCACAGGCTTTGGCGCTATTACCTCCACCACATCCATGTATTTATCAAACAGATCCTCTTCACTTGGAAAAACAGAACTGTTTAAATATTGAAATTCGGTTCTGTACAGACCGATACCGTCACCACCATGGTCGATAACGGAAACCACCTCCTCGGGCAGCTCAATATTGCCCATAACAGGCAGTTTAAATCCATCAGTTGTTTCAGCTATAAGATGGCTTTCCCTGGCAATGGCAACTCTGTATTCTGCATATTTGATTTTACGTTCTTCATACTTGAGCAGTGTCTCTTCTGTTGGATGAACGACTACTGTGCCGGTAGTGCCGTCAACTATAACCAGATCATCGTTTTGGATTATTCCTGTTGCCTGATCAAGCCCTAAAATAGCCGGTATTTCAAGAGTCCGGGCGATTATACCGGTATGTGATGACTTTCCTCCACGATTGGTAACAAAGCCTTTAATTTTTTCCAATTGTATCTGGCTGGTCTCAGCAGGTGAAAGATCATGGGCGATAAGTATGACCCTCTTGCAAATATCAGCGATATTGACCGCTTCCGCGCCGATCAGATTTTTCATTACACGGTCGGACACCTGCACGATGTCTGCGGCCCTTTCCTTTAAATAAGGATCAGACATATTTTGAAACATCGATTTCAAGCTTGACACCACCTTCTTCAGAGCCCATTCCGCATTTATCCCTTCATCTTCAATGGTTTCAATTGTTTTGCCATACAGCATCTTGTCCTTTAGTATCACGATATGGGTCTCGAGAATATAACTCTGCTGGCGCAAATCTTCATTGGAATTTTTAATAATTACCCTGAGTTCATCATTTGCTTTCTTTACGGCGGCCTTGAAACGCTTTACCTCACGCCGCAGGTTCTCTTTTTCGATAAAATATTTCCTGACGACATTGACCCCTTCTTTATCGACCAAATAAGCCTTTCCTATACATATGCCCGGAGAGGCCCCTATCCCATTTAAAATTAGCTCAACTGCATTTGTATCCAGCATAAAAACTTATTCCCCAAAACCCTTTTTTGCCAGGTCAATAATTTCATTTAAGATATTAATGTCCGACTCTTTGTCAATTGCTAAAGTTATTTTTGATCCTTTTGAACATCCAAGGGAAAGAATATCAATAATGCTTGATGCATCCACCCGTTCTTTTCCCCTTATAAGCCACACTTTTGAGTTGGCATTTTGTGCAAGTTTTGCTATTTTTGCAGCAGACCTTGCATGAAGGCCAAATTCATTGATAACAACCACATCCTTTGAAAGTGTATGTGACAAGGTTTACCACAGATAAATATTTTATGATATTAGACGGAATTGAAAAAGGCCAAAATAAAACACAAAACGACTTTATAAAAGGAACCTTTGAAAAATGCTTCCCGCTAAAAGCGGAATTTAAGTTAAAGAAAGGCTAAAATATTAACCATTCGAATATATTGAGTATTTCGAGGCTTAAAATTCTCAAAAGAAACCTTGTATAAAGCCGCCGATTAATTACCAATATATAAAATTTTATCAATATACAAAATATTTGTCAATCCAGAATCATAAACACCCAGGTCAATTAGTTGTCAAAGGTTTTGATTAAAGAGCGTTGCATGGCCGGACCTAATTTGTTATGGAAAGAGATATGAAATATTTAAAGATAATAATTATAGTCGGTTGTTTGGTCTTTGTTTTGTTCAATCCGCAAGCGGCTGAATGCAAAGACAGGTCTCATCCGCTTAATCTGTCGCTGGATGAAATCATTAACAGGATCGAAAACAGATATGCTGCAAAAGGGTTTTCGGCAAATTTTTCTCAAGAGTCGACCATCAAGGCAATTGACATTACAGATACCGCATCTGGAAATCTTTTTGTCAAGGCCCCGGGTATGATGAGGTGGGAATATGAAAAGCCGGACCAACAGCTCATAATTACAAACGGCAAAAGATTGTGGGTTTACAGGCAGGATGACAACCAGGTTATGGTCGGAACATCCCCTTATTTTTTTGGAAGCGGCAAAGGGGGCGGTTTTCTTTCAGATATGAAAATTATAAGGGAAAAATTTAATATTGCGCTGGATGATAAAAGAACCGGCCAATACTATATTTTAAAACTTATACCCAAAGAAAAAACATTTGATATCTCCCTGATATACCTCTCGATCTCAATAAATACCTTTGATGTTGTTCAAATAACGACATATAATTCATATAATGATGAAACAAAAATTTATCTTAAAAATATTGAGTTTAAAAAACATATCGATGACTCAATGTTTTATTTTGAAATTCCTGAAGGAGCTGATATCCTGCAACTTGACGAATAGCGGATAGGTGGTATTAAAGATGAAGGAAAAGATAAAAAGTCTGCTGAAAAAAAGAAAAGCAATCATGCTGGCGCACAATTATCAGCCGCCGGAAATTCAGGATCTTGCCGATCTTTGCGGAGATTCTCTTGAGCTCAGCATAAAGGCATCCATGACCGATGCCGAGGTTATCCTCTTTTGCGGCGTGACCTTTATGGCTGAGACAGCTTCAGTGCTGTCTCCTGAAAAGAGGGTTCTTTTACCCCGCAAGGACGCGGGCTGTCCAATGGCCGACATGGTAACGCCGGCACAACTTAAATCAAGACTTGCCGGACTTCCTCCCATGCCGGTTGTAACCTATGTAAATTCATCAGTATCTGTCAAGGCCATGTCAACCATCTGCTGCACATCGGCAAATGCCGTCGAGGTTGTAAACAGTCTGGAAGCAAAAGAGATACTTATGGTTCCTGACCGGAACCTGGCCCAATATACAGCTTCGAAAACAAATAAAAAAATACATCTGTGGGATGGATACTGCCCGTTCCACGACAGCCTTACACCTGAAGATGTTCAAAAAGCAAAAAAGATGCATCCGGACGCCCTTTTTATAGCACATCCCGAATGCAGGCCGGAGGTTCTTGAGCTTGCCGATGCTATTGCAAGCACTTCAGGGATGATTAGATATGCTGGGGAGTCTGACAGCCTGTCCTTTATTGTGGGCACGGAAATAGGGATGCTTTATCCATTAAAAAAGGCAAATCCAGGCAAAGAGTTTTATCCGGCTTCAAAGAATATGCTGTGTGATGACATGAAAAAAATTTCCCTTGATGATATTGTAAGGTCTCTTGAAACCATGGACGGAGAGGTTAAGGTGCCTGAGGATATCAGACTGCCTGCATTAAAGGCGGTTCAAAGAATGATAGACCTGTCAAACTAATTCGTCGGGAATATCGGCATTGGTGTAAACCTTTTGCACATCATCACAATCTTCGAGTGTTTCCATCAATTTGATCATCTGCTCTGCCTCCTTTCCTTTAAGTTCAAGCATTGTCTGTGGAAGCATGGTGATTTCCGCCACTACATAAGGAATCGATGCATTATCCATAGCTGTTTTTACAGCTTCAAAATCATCCGGTTCCGTAATGATTTCAAAACTATTATTATCTTCCCTCACATCTTCTGCGCCAGCCTCAATGGCTGTTTCCATCAGCTTGTCCCCATCAACCACTTTCTTCTCAACATCAATATATCCCTTGCTGTTAAACATCCAGGACACACATCCATTTTCACCGAGATTTCCGCCGCATTTATTGAAAATATGACGGATGTCGGCAACTGCCCTGTTTTTATTGTCTGTAAGCGCTTCAATCAGCACGGCAGCTCCTCCAGGTCCATATCCTTCATAATTTGACTCTTCATAATTTACACCTTCAAGTTCGCCGGTCCCCTTTTTGATTGCTCTTTCAATATTATCTTTCGGCATATTTTCACTTTTCGCCGCCAGAATAGCTGTTCTCAGCCTGGGATTGCTGGAAGGGTCCCCTCCCCCTCCTGTGCGGGCAGAGAGGGTAATTTCCTTGATGAGTTTGGTAAAAACCTTACCCCTCTTTGCATCTGTAGCCCCTTTTTTATGCTTTATGGAAGACCATTTGCTATGTCCCGACATTTTCTCCTCCTATTTTTTCTCAAATCCGATAATATATATTTCTTTGCTTGATTTTTTGCTGCTTTGCGGCTTAAAAATTTTGTGTTTATTAAAATTTAATTTAACTGAATCTATAAATTCTTTAAAATCCTCTCCCTGGAAAATCTTGCAAATAAATGATCCTCCGTCAACCAACAGATCTTTAGCGATCCTTAAGGCGGCCTGGCAGAGATTAAAAGACCTTGCGGCATCAACATTCTTATTGCCGGTAGTATCCGGCGCCATGTCGCTCATTACGATGTTAAAATCTTTCCCCACAGCTTTTAGCTTTTCATCCTTTTCATCTTTTCCATCAACAGACAGCATATCGCCGACATAAGTTCTGGTATTGGCCGGAAGTTTTAATAATACCGACTTTGACAAAGGTTTTAAGTCGATTCCCACTATCTCTCCCTTTTCCCCAGCCAAATCTGCTGCATAAAGCAGCCAGGAGCCTGGAAAACATCCAAGATCAAGAATCCTGTCCCCTTTTTTTATTATTTTATATTTTTGCTGTATTTCTTTAAGCTTGTAAACAGATCTTGCTGGGAATTGTTCCTTCTTTGCCTGCTGCGAATAATGATCTTCCCACTTGTTATGTTTTGATTTTGAGTTTTGCATGTTTTTTATGACGCCACCTAAAATAATGCTTCAATCCCTTCTGATATCGATGATATTCCGATAAGCTCTATTCCCTTTATTCCGCTCATCCGTTTAAGATTGCCTGCCGGCACAATGCATCTTTTAAAGCCCATCTTTTTTGCTTCCACAACCCTGATTTCAACATGACCTATGGCTCTTACTTCACCTGTCAAACCAACTTCGCCAAGAACAATGGTAGCGTCGGGAATCGGTCTGTCTAAAAAGCTTGATGCAATGGAGGCAACTATCCCCATGTCGATTGCAGGCTCGTCAACCTTAACCCCTCCGGCAACATTCATAAAGATGTCGTGCCCCATTAAATGCAAGCCCAATTTTTTTTCTATCACGGCTGCAAGCAATGCAACCCTGTTGCTGTCAAGGCCGAGAATGGTCCTTCGAGGATTTCCAAAGCTTGTGCTGCTGGCAAGGGCCTGCAATTCAACAAGTATCGGCCTTGTGCCTTCTATGCTTGCTGTAACCGCCGATCCCGGCACATTCTTGGGACGCTCGGAAAGAAATATCGCCGAAGGGTTGGCAACCTCCTCCAACCCTTTCTCATTCATCTCAAACACGCCGATTTCGTTGGTTGATCCAAACCTGTTTTTTACAGCCCGTAAAATTCTGAATATATGGTTCCTGTCCCCTTCAAAGTAAAGAACCGTATCAACCATATGTTCCAAAAGCCTTGGTCCCGCTATTGCGCCGTCCTTTGTCACATGCCCTACAAGAAATATCGGAATCCCTGTTTTTTTAGCCATATGCATAAGCCGAACCGTAGATTCTCTGACCTGGCTCACACTGCCAGGAGCAGATGTAAGATCCGGGCTGAACATTGTCTGGATAGAATCGATAACAAGAACATCAGGTTTTACAGATTCAATCATCGACAGGATGGATTCAATATCTATTTCAGAAACAACCAGTAAATTATGTGATCCTGTAGAAAGCCTCTCGCTGCGTATCCTTACCTGCCTGATCGATTCCTCACCGGAAATATAAAGCGTTTTATGACCCTGGTTTGCAAGGCCGTGCAAAATCTGAAGCATAAGTGTGGACTTGCCGATTCCAGGATCTCCTCCTATCAGTACAAGAGTCCCGGGAACAAGACCTCCGCCCAGCACACGGTCAAATTCCGTAATGCCGGTTAAAAGCCGGTATTCTTTTTCAAGCTCAATAGAATCAATGGGAACAGGTACAGTACCGGAATATGATATGCCTGACTTTGTTCTACGGGCGGGCCCTGCGGCCTGAGCCTCTTCGACAAAGGTTTGCCACTGTCCGCAGTCAGGGCATTTCCCAAGCCATTTAGGGGCCTGATATCCGCATGACTGGCAACAAAAGACTGTTTTTACATTTTTTTTCATTAATTCGACTTTCTACGAATTTAACTATAGATGGCTAAGTAAAAAGGTTCATATACAAGGCGTAGTAATTTTTTAGGGCCGAAGGCATACATATAGTATGTCGAGGATCTGAAAAATTACTACAACGCAGTAGATGGGACTTTTGCGACGCCATCATTATTGTTTGACATTTTATTACATACCATGCCATTTTAATTCAATCAAAAAATGCTCTCGCACATATAATAAAGAAATGATCGATTATCACGTCCATACAAAACTTTGCAACCACGCCAAAGGTCCCATGGAAGCATATATACAAAAAGCCGTTGCCATCGGTTTAAAGGAGATATGCTTTCTGGATCACCTTACAATGCACGAATACGGAAAAAGACTTTCAATGAGCCCGGAAGAAGTTCCCTTATATTTTCAGATCGTGCAACAATTAAAGCATAAATACAGCGGCGTTATTAAAGTTAAGGCCGGGCTTGAACTGGATTTTACTCAGGAACATACCGATTTTTTCCAAAAGATTGTGGATACCTATTCATTTGATGTAATAGGAAGCTCATTGCATTTTCTCGGCAAGATGGACATAGTCACACGCAAGTCCGAGTGGAAACAGGGCAAACTGGATATCGATTATGTATACAGGCTTTACTTTTCCCAACTTGAAAAGATGCTGGATTACAACTATTTTGATGTTGTATGCCACATCGACCTTGTGAAAAAATTCGGATGGAACCCATCGATATCTTTTGATAAAACATTTGATAAAATATTATCAAAAATAAAAAGCAAGGATTTAACCGTTGAGGTAAATACAAGCGGATATGAATATCCGGCCAATGAAACATTTCCATCCATGGAAATTATTAATAAATGCCATGAATTAGGGATAAACATTACTGTTGGATCAGATGCACATAATCCGGAAAGCGTGGGACAACACTATGACAGGGTGCTGCCGATGCTGGTTTCAGCAGGATACAGGCGGTTATCCACATTTACAAAGCGAAAGCGGAAAATGATTCAGTTGGAATCTTCAATTCGTAAAAAAACGTAACGGTTCAGCCATTAAAGCACAAAGACACAAATCTGAACTATTACCAATTACTTAATTTGGAAATTGATTTTGAGTATTAAAATAACCCGTTGCAACTGTTTTATTTTTATTTGCCTTATGGCTTTGCAGCTTTTTTTGCCGTCCCAGACTCCGGCAGGTGCAAATAAAAAAGCCGATTATTTTAATGCATTACAAAAGAGGCTTATAGAAGACGGTTTTAACAAAAACAAAATCAATGCGCTCTATGCCAGGCACGGGGTCTATTTTGACACAAAAGGGGTTTCCCTTTTTTTCAGTCACAGCGAAGGCGAATTAAATTACGATCAGTTTCTTTCAAAAGGGTCGATTAAAAATGCAAAACAATATCTTAAAAAACACATGGCAGCCTTTGATGGTGCGGGAAAGACATATTCTGTAGACAAAGAAATTATTACTGCAATAATACTGGTCGAAACCAGGCTCGGAACCTGTCTGGGGGGAAGATCCATATTAAACACTCTTTCAACCATGGCATCCCTGAAAGACCCGCATGTAAAAAATATGTTATGGAGCAAAATTTCAGATTCATCCTCTTTTATCTCTTTTACAAGGGATGAGTTTGATAAAAAGGCTGAAAAGAAATCAACGTGGGCATATTCTGAGCTAAAAGATTTTCTCAAATATTCAAGCAGGGAAAAGATCGACCCGTTGTCTGTTTCCGGATCATATGCAGGCGCAATCGGCATTTCTCAATTTATGCCCAGCAATATACTTGCGCATGCAAAAGACGGCAACAGGGACGGCTGTGTAGACCTGTTTAATCATACCGACGCCATAGTAAGCATCGCAAGCTACCTGCAACATTATGGCTGGCGGGCCGGAATAGACGACGAAAAAGCTTATAAAATACTGCTGAGCTATAATTACAGCAAATATTACGCAAATATTATTTTAAAAATCGCCAAACTTTTGAAAGGTTGAAACCTGTTTTGAAAACAACCATTGCATTCATTGGAATAAGCATACCTTTTTTTTTAATGACCATGTGGGCAATTGTCGATGTCGCACTGAAAGATTTCGGCTCTGTAAAAAAGAAGGCTCTCTGGGGAGTTATAGCATTCATCCCTTTTATCGGCTTTATTATCTATCTTATCTTTGGATTTAGAAAAGGGAAAAAGTCGGAAACACCCGGTATTCTATAAAAGAGATCTTTGGGAAATGCTTTTTAAATAATATTTGACAAAATTGTCTAAGTTCAATACTTATCACCACAAAGAGACACTTCAATAAATGGTCCCATCGTCTAGCGGTTAGGACATCGGCCTCTCACGCCGGCAACAGGGGTTCAATTCCCCTTGGGATCACCACAAAAAACCCGTTCCCCGAAGAAAAGCAGAACGCTTAGCCGACAAATTCAAATCTAATATCCTATCCTTAATTTTTTTCATATAGAGGGGATATTATCTAAACAATTTGTCCTGTCAGGTAAAATTATTGTCAGCGTACTATACTGTAACCCGGCCTTCGCCACCACAACGTTTTAATGTGTGAAAAATATCCTGAATCCTTCAAATTGACGAAAGAATAAAAACCGCCCTTCAGATAACAAATTGAAACTCTTTAAAATTTGTGATATGCAAACCTACCTGCATGAGAATTGTCTGAATCATGGTTTGCGCAGTTGGCAAGCTGTACGAACTTTAAAACATCTGGTGAGATATCCTTCAAGGATTATAGGATGTCCCGAAACTCGTACTTTGAAATTTCAGGAGACGAAAAAAAGCAGATGAAAAAAACGGTTTCATTTTCAAAAAATTCGGTAAATATTTTTTTCCATATTCTCACAAATTGCAACCTTAGGTGCCGGCACTGCTATATAAATCCCGAGCAGCACGGAACAAATATCCTTCAGATAGCAACCATAGAGGCATGGATGGAGGCATTTGCGAGGAAAAGCAACAAGGCAAATATCATATTTTTAGGCGGAGAGCCAACATTACACAAGGACTTAGGGCTTGCTATAAAAAAGGCAAAAAAGCTTGGTTATAATTCCATTACAGTTGATACAAACGGGTATCTGTTTAATAATATCCTTTCAAAGGTTAAGCCAAATGAGGTGGATTATTTTAGTTTCAGCCTTGACGGCGCAACCAGGCAGACAAATGATATGCTCAGGGGCAAAGGATCGTATGATCAATGTATCGCCGGCATTAGAGAGGCTGTTTCAGCAGGTTTTGCCGCAAGCCTTATATATACGGTAAGCAGCGCAAACATACATGAGCTGAACATGATGGCCCAGCTTATTAAAGATCTTGGGATAGAAAGGTTTTTCATACAGGTACTCGGCATCAGGGGCAAACCCGCCAAAACCAGTGATAAGGGGCTACGGATTCCCATATCCGAATGGTTAAGCGTAGTTCCTGATTCAGCGGAAAAGATTGCCGATCTCGGCATAACCGTTGCATACCCAAAAGTTTTTTTGCGCCCTGAAGAACAGTTTGAATGCGCGGGCCAGGTTGCAGAAAATTATTTTATATTCCCCAACGGCAGGGTATACAGGTGCCCTTTGTGTGAAGACTATCCTTTGCACAGCATGATTTTTAAGGACAATAAACTGCTGAAAACAGGCAAGATCAATGAAAATGATTTTTTTGGGCTGAAGATCCCGGAAGGTTGTGTAATGAACAGGGTTATACAGCCTGAAAATTTAAAATATAAAGCAGACGGAGCCCCTGAATATAAAATTGCATGCTGTTTGCTGAAAGAGGAGATAAGCATCTAATGAGTGTGTGAATTTTGTTCTTGTTGACATCAAAAGTATCAAACTCGGGCCGCCCCGTGACCTTGGGATCAGATGTCGATCTGCAGAAGACACATTCTTGGGGCAGTTCTTGCTCGCGCTGCCACTCACGCATAGTGTCTGAGATGTTGATCGCTCCGCTGCGTAACGCTTTCACGACGGCAATCTCTTGAAAACATTGCTTAACAAATTCACGAAAATCTCCCCTCAATACCAATTTACGGTATTTTGGAGCCCATACCAAATGGTATCTGGTATCATAAACCGCATGACTGGTTCTTCTGATCGCCATGCAAGTAGTTTAATCTATTTTTGATCATTTTAAAAGGACCCGCCATAACCGTAAAGAAATAATTATGATTTAAATTTAATCACAATTAGAGCTTGATTGCAGATAGTTTGTTACATAAGATTAAAATGTTACCTTTGGCTTGATTTTGGCGCATAAAATTAATATAAGTATATTATTATGTCTATTCGGGAAGATTTTGAAAAACGCGAAAAAAGCTTTATACCTTCATATGGCTGCCTGAGTTCCAATTCAAAGGGGAGGATGAAAAAAGAAAAACCCTGCCCTATCCGCACCGTTTTTCAGCGGGACAGAGACCGCATTATTTACTCAAATGCTTTCAGACGGTTAAAACACAAAACCCAGGTTTTTTTGTCCCCTTTGGGCGATCATTACAGAACACGCCTTACACATACACTGGAAGTAGCGGAAATTTCAAGAACAATAGCAAGGGCTATGCGGTTGAACGAAGATCTGGCCGAAGCCATCGCCCTTGGGCATGACCTCGGGCATACACCTTTCGGACATGGCGGTGAAGCAGCTTTAAAAGAGATCTATTCGCAGGATTTTTCTCACAATGAGCAGAGCCTTCGAGTTGTTGATGTATTGGAAAACAACGGCAAGGGTCTTAATTTGACCTACGAGGTTCGTGACGGGATATTAAAGCATTCAAAGGGTTACGGGTCGATTCTCTCCAATGACCCGGAAGATTGTGCTTCAACCGTTGAAGGGAGAATATTACGGGTTGCCGATATAATCGCATATTTAAACCATGATCTTGATGATGCGATACGCAGCGGTGTTATCAGCTCGAAACAGGTGCCTGAATCATGTTTAAGGGTTATCGGGAGGAGCCATTCAGAGCGTGCCAATACCATGATAAGGGATATTATTAATTCAAGCAAGGTTGTTAATGGTGAGTTATGCATACTCATTAGCGATGAGCTGTTTTCAGCCATGACCACATTAAGAGAGTTCCTTTATGAGAACGTATATCGTTCACCACAGGTCCATAATGAATTTGTTAAGGCAAAGAAGATATTAACAGACCTTTACACATATTTTTTAAGAAATGAAAAAACACTCAAAATAAAGCTTGAAGAAATGGAAATGTTAGCCTGCTACAACAGCGAACAGCCCAGAGAAAGGATAGTTTGCGATTTTATTGCCAGCATGACCGACAGATATGCTCTAAATCTTTATGAGGAAATCTTTTTCCCCATGCCTATTGTCTGACGAATCCGATTTTTTACGAAACCATTTTTTTTGAGTCTTTGAGTATATGGTGTTTATGTTGCTGAAAAAAGTAAAAGCTCAATATAATAAATACCCACTTTTTTTAGACAGGTTAAAGGTGATTTATGAGGTAATGGATCAAAAATACAAAGAGGCTGCCGGTTACTATGGATTTCATTGCCAGGGCTGTCACGACAATTGCTGCCTCACCCGTTTTTATCATTATACTCTTTTAGAATACCTTTATATTTTAGAGGGATACAATACACTTGGGCAGGACCGGCAAATTGAAACAAGAAACAGGGCGCTTGAAGTATGTGGGAAAACCGATGAGGCTGACGAAAAAGGAATGAAGGTGCGGTTGATGTGCCCACTTAATTTTGACGACATGTGTATATTATATAATTATCGTCCAATGATATGCAGATTACACGGCATTCCACACGAACTTCAAAGGGGCGGTCAAAATGTAATTCATAGCCCGGGATGCGATGTCTTTGCAGAACAAAACAGAGAAAAAAGCTACTTCAGGTTTGACAGGACACCTTTTTATATAAAGATGGCTGAACTGGAAAATAAGCTGAAACATGCGGCAGGCATTAATCAAAAGTTGAAAATGACCGTAGCGGAAATGTTAATATTGTAAATCATGGTAATATTTTGATGAACTCGTAAAAAGTCAAAAAGTTCTCTTTCCCGTCATTCCGGTAGATCCCGGATCAGGTCCGGGAGGAATCCAGTAAATTCAATGCGTTCTGGATGCCGGATCAAGTCCGGCATGACGATTTCGAGACTTTTTACGAAGCCGTCATGTTTTAGCGCTTTGAAAAAATCTGACAGGATAAACAAAATTTTGTTTCAAGTGAACAAAAAAAAGGTTTTGATGTTTTAATCCTGAATATCCTGTTAATCCTGTCAAAAAAGTCTATATGAAATATGTTGATATTGATAATTTGGATAAATTGTCCGGCAAAAGGCTTGAAAATAATGATACCTTTTCGTTTCATTGCCATCCTGAGCTTTCCTGCTTTAATAAATGCTGCCGCAATATAAATCTTTTTTTATATCCATACGATGTAATCAGGCTCAAAAAATGTCTTGGTATTACTTCAGATGAATTCATTGATAAATATGTAGATGTTGTTTTGCGGGATTCAAATTTTTTCCCGGAAGCGCTTCTTCGCATGTCGGACAATACAGACATGACATGCCCCTTTTTGACTGAATCAGGCTGCCTGGTTTATCCTGACCGTCCTGATACATGCCGCACATTTCCTGTTGAACAGGGGCTTATGTTTGATGCTAAAAACAAAGGGTCAAAGCCGGTCTATTTTTTCAGGCCTCCGGATTTCTGTATGGGACAGCATGAAAGCAAAAAATGGACAACAGCAGCATGGTCTGTAGATCAGGATGCTGTTGAATATAACAAAATGACTTCGCTGTGGGCAGAGTTAAAGAGTCTGTTCCAGACCGATCCCTGGCAGGGCGAAGGGCCGGACAGCCCCAGAGGGAAAATGGCCTTTATGGCCACATACAATATTGACAGGTTTCGCGATTTTGTATTTAACAGCACCTTTCTTAAAAGATACAAGGTAAAATCGGAAATTCTTAAAAAAATCAAGAAAGATGACGTGGAACTGATGAAGATGGGTTTCAGGTGGGTAAAACTTTACATATGGGGGATTAAAACTAAATATATCACTCAAAGATAGTGTTAGGTGTTAACACCTAAATTCTATACCACCCCTTTTGGCATAGGCATAACCTTTTCACTTCCAAGCGTATAGCCTCCATCAAGCTTAATTATGCTTCCCGTCATAAACGAAGCATCTTTAATTATAAATTTCACAGCCTTAACCACATCATCAATAGCGCCGGTTCGTGCAAGCAGGGTGTGGTCAATGAGCGATTGTTTTTGCTTTTCTGAAAGCAGCCCCCAGCCTCTGGTTTTATCCCCATGACGTGTTTCAACTATGCCCAGCATGATTTCATTAACACGTACCTGCGGCGCCCCGATTCGAGCCCATGTTTCCGTAAGAAGTGATACTGCCCTGTTTGCCGCTGCATATCCGTCGTTGAATATATAACCGGCAGGACCCGACCGCCCAACAATTCCTGCAATGGAAGAAAGGTTTATGACAATCCCGTTTCCTGATGCTTTAAGATAGGGAAGGGCTGAATCAAAGACCCACCATTTTGCACGAAGCGTAGTAGCCATTTCCATGTCCCACTGCTCTTGCACATACGATCCGTGGACAATGGGCCATCCTCCGCGTTCAATATTATTTATCAGAATGTCCAGACGCCCGAAATGGTCCACTGCTTTTCTGATAAACCCTGGAATTTTATTGGTATTAAGCAGATTTGTCTTTATAATCAGATGATCTGTGCCTGTTTTTGCAAGATCTTTCTTTAATTCATCAAGACTGTTTTCCCAGTCATAATAGTTTAAGACAACCTTTACCCCTTCATTTGCAAGTGCAAGGCCGATCCCCTTACCAATGCCTTTTATGGCTCCAAGAACAATGGCTACTTTGTTATTAAGTTCCATATGATATCTGTTCCATATTTTTACCACAAAGATCACGAAGTGTGCGAAGATAAATAAAAAATCCTTCGTGTTCTTCGTGGTGATTAATAAAATCGCCTAAGCTGACGGCATTGATTTATTATTAAAAAGCACCTGTTTTATCCAGTTCAGGCCCAGTTTCAAAAGCGCAACATCATCAGTCTTCACTGCATCCAGAGTGTCTATATCAAGATTAAGATCGTTTAAAATCCCTTTTTGAAACATGTGGAATTTGAATGTATCAAGGTTATAACAGGCCATATTAAAAATCCGCCGGGATTCGTCGTCCATACTGCTTCCGGGTATAAGACGATTCTTCAAACAGATGATATCCATAAGCAGATCGTTCATCTTATTATATACGGCAATGCCCTGATTTTCAATCCATTCACGGACAGTGTGTGTTTGTCCATGATTAAAACCAAGGCAGTGAGGCTCTTTCAGCAGCATATATTGCTCGGTCATATTGCCTGTTTCCCTGGATCTGGTAAGAATACGGGCAAGAGGGTAGGTGCGGCATGATGACGGCCTATCTTCGTAAACACTGCATCCTGAAGGCGTAACAAACGGACATTTATATTGTGAAGCATAATTAAATTTCAGTGAAATAATTGGGAGCCCCGAGTCAGGGCCTGTGTGCTCAGATGTATATTTTTTCAGAAAAAGATCAGATGGGATGCCAAGTCGATTTTTAAGACGCAGGATATCATATGGGGTTAAAAACTGATTAAGATCTTGGCAACATTTATTAAAACATAAAACAGCTTCAGAACATGAGAATCTGAAAGTATCATCTAACAAAAGAAGGGTTGTTTGGTCTGCCATTTTTATCCAATGAGTTGTTCTAAGAAATCTTGGTAATATTAAACAATATCAGGTAGCATTTTTATTTAGTATGTCAACATAAAATTTTGAATATAAATACCATATATAGGGTTCATACAGACATTGCTATCCAGATATTGTTTATAGGGCTTTTGGCTGTAATCAACCGCAAAATTTAGCCCTTTGTTTGTCCAAAAGTTCTTGACAAGCAAAAGGCTAAATGATATTAGATTTGTTTATTTATATGTATAATATCTTATTGATTTTGCAGGACATATTATAATTTTTCAACCTGACGATGGTTTATATTTTTTGTTAAGAAAATTTATGTGATAATATTAATTTAAGCTGATTGAAGACTTAATTTTTGAGCGGCTATTGAAGGGAGGTGCAAAAACGTTTAAAAAAAATTGACTGAAATTTCGCAACAATAATTCTTACAACGCAAAATTAGGAGGTATAATTAATGCCAAGTTTTGTAATCCAAGAGAAATGTGATGGTTGCAAGGGCGGGGATAAAACAGCCTGCATGTACATTTGTCCTAATGATCTGATGGTTTTGGATCCTAATGCTATGAAGGCATACAATCAGGAGCCTGATCAGTGCTGGGAATGTTTTTCATGCGTAAAGATTTGTCCTACCCAGGCAATCGAGGTTAGAGGTTATTCCGACTTTGTGCCTATGGGAAGCAGCATAATGCCGATGCTGGGAACTGAGGATGTTATGTGGACCTGTAAGTTCAGAAACGGTCTTATCAAACGTTTCAAGTTCCCCATCAGGACTACTCCAGAGGGAACCGCAAATGCTTATAAGGCTATGAGGGGAAAGGATCTCGAAAGTGAACTGCTTTGTACTGAAGAAGCTGACGGCTATGTTATTCCAAAACCCAAAGCATAGACTGTCTTTATCTTGTTTATCTGTATCCACAGTAAAATGATTAATCATGAATAAAATATTTTTAAGGAGGATATAATATGGCAATACCAAATAAACCTTTGGGTGAAATCAAAGCCGTAAGAGATCCGGAAGTTGAAGAGCGGGAAGTTGACATCCTGATCGTCGGCGGCGGTATGGCTGCCTGCGGAACTGCTTTTGAAATAAAGAAATGGATGTCTGAAGGCCAGACAGTTTTACTGTGCGACAAGGCTGCCATGGAACGAAGCGGCGCTGTTGCTCAGGGCTTGTCCGCAATCAACACCTATATCGGCGATAATACACCCGAGGACTATGTCCGTATGGTACGTAACGACCTGATGGGCATTGTTCGTGAAGACCTGATCTTTGATGTGGGCTGTCATGTTGACGATTCAGTACATCTTTTTGAGGAATGGGGTCTCCCGATATGGAAGAAATCTGCGGAAGGGAAAACCCTTGACGGCAAAAAGGGCCAGGCTATGGGAACATTAAAGTCAGGCGCTAAATGTGTTCGTACAGGTAAATGGCAGGCTATGATCAACGGTGAATCCTATAAGAGGATCGTTGCTGAGGCCGCCAAGTTAGCTCTTGGAGAAGAAAACATTTTAGAACGTTGTTTTATTGTTGAGATTCTTCTTGATGCCAATAAAGAGAACCAGATTGCAGGTGCTGTTGGTTTTTCGGTTCGTGAAAACAAGATTTACATCATCAAGTGCAAGACCATGATGGTAGCCTGCGGCGGCGCTGTTAATATTTATCAGCCTCGAAGCGTTGGCGAAGGAAAGGGCCGTGCATGGTATCCTGTATGGAATGCCGGTTCTACATACACCATGTGCATGAAGGTTGGCGCAGAGCTTACCATGATGGAAAACCGTTTCACCCCGGCCCGTTTTAAGGATGGTTATGGTCCTGTGGGCGCATGGTTCCTGCTGTTTAAGGCTAAAGCAATCAACGGCCTTGGGGAAAGTTATACGACCAGTGATGCGGCCAAGGCAGAGCTCGCGAAATATGCTCCTTATGGAACAGCTGCCATTACACCGACATGCCTGCGAAACCATTTAATGCTGTTTGAAATGAAGGAAGGCCGCGGGCCTATTCAGATGGACACTGTTACAGCTCTTGCAACGCTTGGCGCTAAGCTGGACAAGAAAGAGCTCAAACATCTTGAGTCAGAGGCATGGGAAGACTTTCTCGATATGACATGCGGGCAGGCCAATCTGTGGTGTGCGCAAAACTGCGAGCCTGAAAAGCTGAATTCCGAGCTTATGCCGACTGAGCCGTATCTGTTAGGGTCACATTCCGGCTGCTGCGGTCTCTGGGCTTCCGGGCCGGATTTTGACTGGGTGCCGGATTCATACAAGGTTAAAGCCGCCAACGGCAAGATTTATAACCGCATGACAACGGTTAACGGTCTTTTCACCGCAGGCGATGGTGTCGGCGGTTCAGGCCACAAGTTCTCATCCGGCTCACATGCTGAAGGACGTATTACCGGCAAGGCTATGGCAAGATACGCTAAAGATCATGCTGATTTTAAGCCGACCCTGAGCCAGAAAAAAGAGGAACTTGTTGCCCTGGTGTATAAGCCGGTGCGAACATTCCTCGATCATTGTGGCTATACAACAGCAGTTGATATTAACCCGAATTATGTGAAGCCCAGCGGAATGGCGATGAGACTAATGAAGGCTACTCACGAATACGGAGCCGGCACAGCCACATACTATCAGACCAGCACTAAGAGTCTGGAAATTGTTATGGACCTGCTCAAGACAATGCGCGAGGACAGTGAGAAGCTGGCTGCAGGAGATCTTCACGAGCTGATGAGATGCTGGGAAATCTATCATCGTATCTGGACTGTTGAATCCCATTTGCGTCATATCCAGTTCCGTAAAGAGACACGTTATCCTGGATTCTACTATCAGGCTGATTATCCCGGACAGGATGATAAGAACTGGTTCTGCTTTGTTAATTCAAAGTATGATCCAAAAGCTGGAACATGGGAATGCAAGAAAAGGGATTGCATCAAGATTGTTCCCGATTAATCGAAAATTCGACCGCTCAATAGTCGAATAAGCTACCTCCAGGTATCGCAAGATGCCTGGAGGTTTTTAATAGAGTTAATATTTAGGTGTTAAGTGTTAAGTGTTAAGTGTTAGGTGCTAAGTATATGATTAAACAGACAATCGCTTCAACCTAACACCTAACACCTAACACTTGACACGTTTCGTAAAAAGGTGTTTTTCTGACTTTTTTGCGGATTTATCAATTTTTTTATATGCGGAGGGATAGCATGACAGAAGATAAAGCAGCCCTTGCTGGTGGAAGCATTTTAGTGGTTGGAGGAGGGATAAGCGGATTAACCACTACCCTCGAAGCCGCTGAAGTAGGGTATGAGGTATTCCTGGTTGAAAAAAATCCTTATTTGGGTGGAAGGGTGGCACAGCTAAATCAATATTTTCCCAAGCTTTGTCCTCCGACCTGTGGGCTTGAAATAAATTTCAAGAGAATAAAGGATAATCCAAGAATTAAAGTCTTTACTCTTGGAGAGGTGGAAAAGGTTGAAGGCACACCGGGCAATTATAATGTAACTGTTAAATTAAGCCCAAGATTTGTTAATGAGGATTGTACGGCATGTAATGAATGCGTGGGTGTGTGCCCTGTTGAAAGAAACAGCGCGTTTAATTTTAACATAGATAAGACAAAAGCAATTTACAGACCCTTTGAGCTGTCTTTCCCCATGCGATATGTTGTAGATCCTTCTGTATGCAAGGGATCGGAATGTAACAAATGTGTTGAGGCATGCAAATACAATGCAATCGATCTTAATGCAGAGGCAAAGACAATAAATCTGAATGTGGGAGCCATTGTCTGGGCTACAGGATGGGAACCGTATGATGCTGCAAAGATAGACAATCTGGGGTTTGGCAAGTATCAGAACATAATTACCAATATGATGATGGAAAGATTGGCAGCTCCAAACGGCCCGACAAAGGGGCAGATCCTCCGCCCATCAGACAGCAAGGCTCCGGAAAGTATTGCCTTTGTCCAGTGCGCGGGTTCAAGGGACGAGAATCATCTCCCCTATTGTTCATATATCTGCTGTATGGCTTCGTTGAAACAGACTACATATATAAGAGCGCAATATCCTGATGCCAAGATATATGTATATTATATTGATGTAAGGTCTCCAGGCCAGAGGTATGAAAAGTTTTACAAACAGATCAAAGAGGATAAAAATGTCTTTTTTATTAAAGGCAAGGTTGCAGAGGTCGGCGAAGATCCTGGTTCCAGGAACATCACCGTAGTTGCCGAAAATGCCGTGACCGGTGAAAAGATCAGGCAGGAAGTTGATATGGTTGTTCTTGCTACCGGCATGCAGCCAACTGCTAAAAATGTAAAGCTTCCGGCTGATCTTAAATACAGTGATGATGGTTTTATTATTAACGATTTTGAAAAAGGTGGCATGTTTGCTGCTGGCTGTGCTAACAAGCCGGCCGATGTGGTGTCATCGAACCAGAATGCAACCGGTATGGCCCTGAAGGCTATTCAAACCCTGGTGAGAAAGTAGGAGGTTATCCATGGATAAAAAGTATGGTGTATATATATGCACAGGTTGTGGAATCGGGGACGCCCTTAATATAGAGAAATTGTGTGATGTGCCCAAGAAAGAGGGCATGAGTGTTAAAACCCATCCTTTTCTCTGTGGAAAGGAAGGGGCTGATCTGTTAAAAAAGGATATAGCAGACGATGGGGTTAACACTCTTGTTGTTGCCGGATGTTCCCGACGAGTAAATTATGATGTATTCAGATTTGACGGCTGTATTGTTGACAGGGTCAATTTAAGAGAACAGGTGGTATGGTCTCATCCCAGATCGGAATATCCCGCTCCTGCGGAAGAGCAGAAGGATGATGCTGCGTTCATCGATCATGTTCAGATGCTGGCTGCAGATTATCTGAAGATGGGAATCGTAAAGGTTAAAAAAATTGATCTTCCTGAACCGTTTAAGCTTGATACGATAAGCAGAAAGATCCTTGTTATCGGCGGCGGCATAACCGGAATATCTGCTGCAATAGATGCGGCCAGGACCGGTTATGATGTAACAATAGTTGAAAAGGAGGCATCCCTTGGAGGATATGCCGCTAAAATGCGCCTTCAGCTTCCAATGGAAAATCCGTATGAAAGCCTGATTCCACCAATAATAAACGCCAAGATCAAAGAGGCTGAAGCATATCCGAATATCACGATTAAAACAGATACGGTAGTTGCACGTATAGCCGGTCAGCCGGGTGAATTTACTGTAACTTTAAAAAAACCAGGAGAGGCAATAGAGTTTGATGTGCCTTTTCCTTTGCCCGATGAAATGAAGGTTGATGAAAAGGGTAAAGAGCTTGATGTTGAAAAGTTGGCCGAAGTTTACAAGGAATATAACAAGGGCAAAAAGGATATTTTGACCCTTGATCCTAACGGCGAGCTGTTCGGAGCTGTTATCCTTGCTGCCGGATGGAGACCGGATAAGCTTGAAGGTGATAAATTTTCTCATCTTGGATTCGGGAAATTGCCGGATGTTGTGACCAATAACCAGTTTGAGGAAATGGCTGCAAAGGGCAAGATAACAAGGCCCTCTGATGGGCGGGAAGCCAAGTCGGTTGTCTTTGTTCAAAGCCCGGACAAGGGGGATGATGACGGCGATTTTGACTATGCCGGGGCGGTTACAAGTCTTGTGTCGCTGAAACAGGCAAAGTATGTTCGTGAAGATTATCCGGACGGCAAAGCATATATCTTTTACCAGCATATGAGAACGCCCGGATTACAGGAGAACTTTTACAAAAGCATACAGCAGGATGAAGGGATCTTTTTAACCAAAGGCAGTGTTATCAGTGTATCTCAAAATGGTGACGGATTGATTGTCAATGCGGACAATACCCTTCTGGGAGAAAAGATTCAGGTTAAGGCTGATATGGTTGTTTTAGCGGCAGGCATGGTTCCGGCTACCGTAGACGATCCTATTGTTAATATGGCTTACAGGCAGGGGCCTGCTTTCCGTGATATCGGCCTTTTTAATGGATATTGCGATTCGAATTTCATATGCTTTCCATATGAAACCCAGAGAACAGGCATTTATGCGGCCGGAGGTGTTCGAAAGAGCATGACCATTGAAGAATCAATTGAAGATGCTGCCGGAGCCGCCCTGAAAGCAATTCAATGCCTGGAATCTGTAAACAGAGGCGTTGCAGTGCATCCAAGGTCAGGAGATATGACATTTCCGGACTTTTTCTTTCAGAGGTGTACTCAGTGCAAACGGTGTACACAGGAATGCCCTTTTGGCGCTCTTGATGATGATGAAAAAGGAACTCCAAAGCCTAATCCGACACGGTGCAGGCGGTGTGGCACCTGTATGGGAGCGTGTCCTGAGCGTATAATCGGTTTTGCCGATTATAATATCGACAGTATAGGATCCATGGTCAGATCGATTGGCGTTCCTTCTGCAGATGATTTTGACGAACCTCCATTTCGATTTCTCGGGCTGGTTTGTGAAAATGATGCTTATCCAGCCTTGGATATTGCCGGATTGAACAGGCTTAGCTATTCTGCCCATGTTCGGTTTGTTCCGGTTAGATGCCTTGGGTCTGTTAATGTGATATGGATCAAGGATGCCCTTTCCCAGGGAATGGATGGTGTTTTTCTGATGGGCTGCAAACATGGCGATGACTACCAGTGCCACTTTGTTAAAGGCAGTGAACTCGCAGATATAAGAATGAAAAAGATAGGTGAGGCATTAGCCAGCCTGGCTCTGGAAGAGGAGCGCGTAGCGCAGTTCCAGGTTGCTATTGACGAATATGACAAACTCCCGGAAATGATTAATTCTTTTGTGGAAATGGTTGAGGCGCTTGGCCCAAACCCGTTCAAGGGATTCTAACTAATATTGGTCGAGTGGTCAAGTGGTTGACTAATCGACTACTCGACCAATTGCTAAGCAAAGCGAAACTAATTTAATAGGAGGTAAAAGTATGTCGGAGAGATACCTGGTTGAGCCCAATATAGAGTTTGTTAAAGAGGTGGTCGGGCTTGGAGGAGATACACTGAAGAAGTGCTTCCAATGCGCAACCTGTTCGGTGGTCTGCCCGATTGCTCCGGAGAATAAGCCATTTCCAAGAAAAGAGATGATTGCCGCATCATGGGGTTTGAAGGATAAACTTATTGGAAGCATGGATATATGGCTGTGTCATAATTGCGGAGATTGTACCACCATGTGCCCGCGCGGTGCAAAGCCAGGTGATGTGCTGGGAGCTGTTCGTTCTTATGCGATTTCGGAATATGCAATGCCGAAATTTATAGGAAAAGCTGTAAATGATCCCAAAAAACTGCCTCTGCTCCTGGGGCTTCCGGTGGTTATATTTTTAGTTCTTGGCTTTATCACAGGCCTGCTTGATTTTACCCCGGGCGGAGATGAAATCGTTCATTCAAATTTCTTTTCCTCATGGCTTGTTGACATGATTTTTGTCCCGCTTGCTGCATGGGCTGCAATAGTTTTCGGAATAGGGCTCAAAAGATTTGTAAATAATATGCATGAAAACGCAGTGCTTGAAGGCAAAACAGACAAAAAGAAACTGGAAATCGGAGGCCTTATAAAGGGGCTTTTAAGCGTTATCCCGACCATATTAAAGCACAGCAAGTTTTCTGAGTGCGGCGAAAACAAAGACCGTGCCACAGCGCATCTTATGGTCTTTTATTCATTTATTGGACTTTTTATTGTAACAAACATATTTTTTGTCGTGCTTTATGTTTTTCAGATTCACGGTCCATATTCCCAAATGAACCCGGTTAAATGGCTTGCCAATGTCAGCGGCATAGCCCTTGTTATCGGCAGCGCATTGATGATAAAAAATCGTATGGGTAAAACAGATCAGGTGACCAGCTACAAGGACTGGTATCTGCTTATACTTGTTCTTGGTCTTGGCGCCACCGGCCTGTTAACCGAAATGACAAGGCTGGCGGGAATAGGTGGTCTTTCTTATGCTCTATATTTCATACATCTGATGTTTATATTTCATCTGTTTATGTTTTTGCCATTTTCCAAGCTTGCTCATCTTGTTTACAGGACAGTTGCAATGGCATACGGTAACTATGTGAATAGATAAATATATATTATATTTGAAATAATAAAAAGGTTGAAAGTGTTTTGATTTTAATCGTGAGTTAATAATAAAAAAGGAGACTAAATCAATGTCAAAATTAGTACCACCACATGGAGGAAAAGGGTTAGTCTGTTGCTTGCTGAAAGGAAGTGAACTTGAGGCAGAGAAGAAAAAGGCTAAAACATTAAAAACCATTCCCATTTCAGGCCGTGCAAACGGCGATCTTATTATGATGGGTATCGGCGGATTCAGCCCGTTAACCGGTTTTATGACCAAGGCTGACTGGAAAAGTGTTTGCGAAAACTTTTTGCTGACAGACGGCACATTCTGGCCCGTACCTGTAACACTGTCTGCTTCTAAAGAGGATGCCGACAGCATCAACAAAGGGGATGAGATTGCTCTTCAGAATAAAGATGGAGAGATCATGGCCACAATGAAGGTCACTGAAAAATATGAGATGACCGAGGCTGATAAAAAATGGGAATGCGAAAAGGTTTACAAGGGTAAAGGCGAAGAATCCCAGGGCGATAACTTCTGGAAAATTGCTCCTAAAGATCATCCCGGCGTTATCATGGTCATGAATCAAAAGGATTACAGCCTGGCAGGTCCTGTCAAGGTGCTTAGTGAAGGTGATTTTCTGGAAAGGTTTCCAGGAACCTATATGACCCCGGCACAATCGCGCGCTATTTTTGATGAAAGGGGATGGAGCAAGGTTGCAGCGCTTCAGCTCAGGAATCCGATGCACCGATCTCATGAATTTTTGGCCAAGATTGCCTGTGAAGTATGTGATGGTGTGTTTATTCACTCCCTCGTCGGGTCTCTGAAAGCTGGCGATATTCCGGCTGAAACCCGCATCAAATGCATAAATAAGCTTATCGACGGTTACTTTGTTAAAGAGAATATCCTTCAGGGCGGGTATCCACTTGACATGCGCTATGCAGGCCCGAGAGAAGCCCTGCTTCACGCCACCTTCAGACAGAACTACGGTGTCAACCGCATGATCATCGGTCGCGATCACGCCGGCGTTGGTGACTTCTATGGTCTGTTTGATGCACAGGATATCTTTGATGAGATTCCCCAGCCGAAAGATGCCGGGAAAAGACTCCTTTGTCAGCCGTTAAAGATCGACTGGACATTCTACTGCTTTAAGTGCGACGGCATGGCATCATTGAGAACCTGCCCGCACGGCAAGGAAGATCGTGTTGTCCTTTCCGGAACAAAGCTGCGCAAGATGCTCTCTGATGGCAGTGAAATTCCCGATCACTTTGGTCGCAATGAGGTACTGGATATCCTCCGCGAGTACTATGCAGGCCTGACCGAGAAGGTTGAGATCAAGATGCAGAGCCATGCTGCTGCTACTTCTATGAAATAATGAATAAATTACATAAATAGTATTCTTAATAAAAAAAGGAGGCAGCATTTGCTGTCTCCTTTTTTTGCTTTCAATATTTCAACTCGGTTTGTTATTTCCGCCTGTCTGCCGTGCTTGCACAGGCAGGTGAAAGCGGGAACCCAAAAAGTAAAACTGGCGGAGAGACAGGGATTCGAACCCTGGGTGGAGCTTTCGCCCCACACTCGCTTAGCAGGCGAGCGCCTTCAGCCGACTCGGCCATCTCTCCGGGAACCCGCTGACGCGGGTTACAATTTGCTTTTAGCTTCTGGCTTGTAGCATAATATTAGTAAAAAAACCTTTCTGCCAAAAGCCAATTGCTACCAGCTAATTGTGAGATTTAACAACGATAAATCTCTTGGCGGAGGGAGTAGGATTTGAACCCACGGAGCTTTGACGCTCAACGGTTTTCAAGACCGCCGCCTTAAGCCACTCGGCCATCCCTCCTTAATTTTGTGGATAAATAGCATGTTACTTGTTTCAGGTCAATATTTATTGGCCGCCCAAAATCAGAATAAAAGTTGACGTAATATAACATCTAATATAATTATTTTATGTCTAAGATGTGACAGCCGCCCAAATGTTTACGAAGCAAGCAAACCGTTGTAAAACGCCTCCTTTTGGTCATTGCGAGGAGTGAAGCGACGAAGCAATCTTGTGGATTGTCAACATGTTGTGAGATTGCTTCACTTCGCTCGCAATGACAATGCTGGTGCTATGCAAAGCTCTCATACTAAAAAAAAAGGAAATATTATGAAACCGGTAAAAATCATGCCATGCCTTGACATGAAGGACGGACGTATAGTCAAGGGCATACATTTTGTGGATTTGAAAGATGCTGGTGATCCAGTAGAAAATGCGGCATTTTATGAAAAGGAAGGGGCTGATGAACTGGCAATCCTGGATATAGCCGCAACATTGGAAAATCGAAAGAGTAGGCTGGAATGGGTTAAAAGTGTTTCATCTGTAATTACTATCCCTTTGACGATGGGCGGTGGTATTGCCTCCATGGAGGATATTGAAATGGTCCTCGAAGCGGGCGCTGATAAAATTTCTATTAATAGCGCTGCTGTCCAAAATCCTGACCTGATCAGGCAGGCGGCAAAAGCCTTTGGTTCAGAGAAGGTAACTGTGGCTATCGATGCAAGAAGGAACAAGGATATGCCGTCCGGATTTGAACTGGTTGTCTCTGGAGGAACCAGGCCAACAGGCAAAGATGCTTTGGTCTGGGCCAAACAGTGTCAGGAACTTGGCGCCGGCGTTATTCTGCCGACCAGCATGGATGGTGACGGGACTCAAGCTGGATATGATTTGGAATTTACAAAGGCTATTTCAGATATTGTAGATCTGCCGGTGATCGCTTCGGGTGGCGCAGGAAAGCTGGAGCATTTTTATGAAGGGGTTGTTCAGGGTGGCGCACAAATTTTATTAGCGGCGTCTGTGTTTCATTATCGCCTCTTTAGCATAAGAGAGGTCAAGGAGTATCTGCAAAAAAAGGGTTTACAGGTCAATTTGCAATAATAATGCTTAACAACTTTAAATTAACAATTGAATATGATGGAACCAAATATCAAGGCTGGCAAAGGCAAAAGAACGGACGCACAATTCAAGGAGTAATTGAAAACGCAATTAATATCATGACCGGCAGGAAGGTTTCTCTGACAGGTTCAGGCAGGACCGATGCCGGAGTTCATGCTTTGGCCCAGACGGCAAATTTTCTTTGCGACACAGACTTTGGCCCTGAAATCTTTCAAAAAGGGCTGAACAGCCTTGTGCCAAATGATATTGTAATAAAGGAATGCTGCCGGGTTGATGATAAATTTCATGCAAGGTATGACGCAAAAAGTAAAATATATCATTACAAAATATTAAATCAAAGGCTTAATTCAGCCATCAGCCGGCGCTATGTATGGCATATACGCAAAACACTCAATTTGGAAGCCATGCACCCGGCAATTAGCTGCCTGTTGGGAACCCATGACTTCAAGGCGTTTGAGGGGTCGGGCAGCCCGAGGTCAAACACGATAAGAACCATAATAAATGCGACTCTTGTTCAATATGATCAAAACAATCTGTGTTTTCAAATAGAGGCCAACGGGTTTCTGCGATATATGGTGCGTAATATTGTCGGGACTATTGTGGAGGTGGGGCTTGGTAAAATCACTCAGGATGATTTTAAAACAATACTGATTTCAAGGGATCGAAACCGTGCGGGAGCGACCGCTCCTCCGCACGGGCTGTTTCTCATTAATGTTAAATATTGATGGTTTCATAAAAAACATTTTCATGGAGGCCGGCTTTTGCAACATCCTATTGTATGGGCGGAGGTTGATCTTAAGGCTATAGCGCATAATGTTTGCGAATTGAGGCGAATAACAAGCCCGGATTCTCGCCTTATGGCTGTTGTAAAGGCTAATGCATATGGCCATGGCCTTATCGAAGTGGCGGGTACGGCATTGGAGAGTGGTGCCCGGTCTCTGGGTGTGGCAAGAGCGAGCGAAGGCATTAAGCTCAGAAAGGCCGGTTTTGATGCGCCGATTCTGGTTTTCAGCTATACTCCTCCTGGTCTGGCTAAAGAGCTTGTTGAGTTTGATCTGACACAAACCGTCTATTCATACAAAACAGCTAAAGCCCTGTCTTCTGCGGCAAACTCATTTGGTAAAAGGATCAGGGTGCATCTTAAAGTGGACACCGGAATGGGAAGACTCGGCCTGCTGCCTGATTGTTTCCGCACTTCGCAATCAAGCCGGGACGTTGATAATGCTGTGCATGAAGTAGAATTAATTGCGCGCCTTAAAAACCTTGAAATCGACGGCATATATACCCACTTTGCCTTTTCCGACAGCCCTGACAGGTCTTATACTGAAAATCAGCTTGCAATATTTATGAGGTTTATTGATCAGCTTAAAAGCGCTGGCATGGAATTTTCTGTCAAACATGCTGCAAACAGCGCGGCAGTGATAGATATGCCGGAAACACATCTTGATATGGTCAGAACCGGCATATCGATTTATGGTTTATATACATCTGAAAGTGTTGATAAAAGCCGGATTAATCTGAAGCCGGCCATGGAGCTTAAAGCAAGGATAATTCATCTAAAAAAGGTTCCGGCCGGATTTAAGGTCAGTTATGGAATTACATATGAAACCCAAAAGCCGACAACCATTGCCACTGTTCCCATCGGGTATGCGGACGGATTTAACCGCCTGCTGTCTTCCAATGGCCATATGCTGGTCTGCGGTCGCAAAGCGCCTATTGTTGGCCGCGTATGCATGGATATGACAATGTTGGATGTTGGGGATATCCCGGAGGTTTTACTTGAAGATGAGGTGGTAATTTTCGGCAAACAGGGGGATGCTTCTATAACGGTTGATGAAATAGCTTCAAGCATCAATACAATCAATTACGAGATTATATCTACGATAGGTGATCGTGTCCCAAGGATTTATTTGCAATAGAAATATCTTATCATCTTGTAACAATTTAACTCAAGTTTCGCGCCTTTTTTATTTATTAAAGCACTTAACCCTCTAAGGCGGGTAAAACGGTAAAAGGAGGATAGAAAAATGAAAAAATTATTTAAGGCGGCGGTTTTGAGCTTATGTGTGCTGACGGCTGTTTCCTTTGCATATGCCGGAAATGGCAAAGGCGCCCGAGATGGAAGTGGTCCAAAAAATAAAGCAGCTCAAAATTGCCCTGATTATGTGGATCAAAACGGGGATGAAATTTGTGATAATATCGGTTCCAGGCCCGGCAGTGACTTTGGAGCCGGCAACCAGGGCAGGGGTAGAGGCTTTCGCAGAGGTCTCAGCGATGGAAGATGTCCGATCAACAAAGCAGGGGTTGCAAAACCTAATTATGTAGATGAAAATAAGGACGGAATCTGTGATAATTTTCAAACCAAATCGCCCTCAAAGTGAAGCCATATAATAGAAGCATGAAGGTAAAGCAGCCCGGCCATAACTTGTGGCAGGGCTGCTTTGCATGAGATTTATTCATTAGAAAAGGGAGCCATCACCTTGGTGGATTCAGGTTATTAGGCTCCCTCCCGGAGATCTTTACCAGCTCACTTATTGTGAACCAAGCATCAGGAGGTGATGACCTGTGGTAAAGAATATGTTTGGGCAATAAATAACTGTGAGCGTCTGTTATTTATTGCCCATGACTCTATTTAAATCCCTTCACACCCTTGGGATATACGTAAACCCATGAAGTAGCCTGTTTCCCTATACCATAAACAGGATATCCCTGTTTATTAGCCTTTCCGGCCATTGTTCTGATTTCCTTTAATGTCCCGAACTTCAAGGCAGAGGCCGGGCAAGTGCTCACACAGGCAGGAGCTACGCCCTTGCGTACCCTGTCCACACAGAAGGTGCACTTTTTCATCAAGTTGGTCTCCTCATCCAACCTTGGCACCCCGCCGAACGGGCAGGCATCTGTGCACGCTTCACATCTTATGCAATTTTCGTGATTTATCAGAACCATGCCATCGGGCTCCTTATGAATGGCCCTGCCTTCCTGAGGGCACGCTGCAACACATGCAGGGTCTTCACAGTGCATGCACTGTCTTTTCGCTGTATGGTATATCACCTTGGGAAAGCTGCCCGTCTCAACTTCCTGGACCCAACACCAGGTGGAAGAGGTAAAGCCCTTTTTGTAAGTATTGGGATCCGGCTCGTTTCCGTTCCACATCTTGCAGGAGATCTGGCAGGCCTTACAGTTCACACAGTTGCGCACATCAACAAGGACACCGTATTCCCCTCCTTTTGCGGCGTGGACATATTTTGTTCCTGTCAGCAGCGCTGCCCCAATCCCTCCAATGCCGAGGTTCTTAACAAATTCTCTCCTATTTATATTCATCATCTCATCTCTCCTTTCATCAGACTTTTCGGATGCCAACGCACACATCACTCATCCAGGCCCCTGCCGACCAATCCTTTTTGCACAGCGGGTCATTCTCGGATCTGTCAGGGATCAAATAACCATCGCTTGGTCCTTTGTTAAAGGTAAGCTGCGGGACGGTATGGCCGTAATTATGAAGGACCATCACACAATCGGGCCTTATCCTTTCGGTAAGCCTTGCCTTGAGCTTGATGGCCCCTTGCTTGGATTTCACCTCTACCATATCACCTTCATTGATCCCTAATTTCTTCGCTGACGAGGTGTTAATCGAGGCATAGTGTTCAGGAAAGGCATCCAGGCTGTAAGGATTATCAGAGGTTATGGGTGAACTGTGCTTGAGCCCCGGCAATCTCCTTAGAAGCATGTAGAAGGGGTAATTGCTATCAGGCTTTGCCGCCTTTTCCAACCAGGAAGGAAGCGGGTCGTAGCCATGTTGCTTAAAGAGGTTTCCGTAAATCTCGATCTTACCCGACGGGGTCTTATATTCAGACTTGGACTTATAAGGAGCCTCCTTCTTCCACATACCGTTTGGAGCCTTCAGAAGGTCGGAAAAGGTCATGTCAATAGATTTAAGCATCGCCTCGTTATCAGCCTTAGAAGTCACCCATTCGCCGTTCTTGAGTTTGAAATACTCAGTTCCCAGTTTCTTATCGAGGCGCTTTGCTAACTCCAGCAGGACACCTGTCCAGCCCTTCTGCTCCCCTGCTGGTTTCTGTGCCTTGTTGCCGGCAAAGACCAGCTTATATCCGGGCGTGGGGACCTTCTTGTAGGAAATAAAATCAGATTCCAGGAACATCTTTTCCGGCAGCACCAGGTCGGCAAACCACATGATTTCCTTGGGCATGGAATCCATGAAGACCACAAAATCGAGGGTGGACAGCGCCTTAGCTATCTTCTTGGGATTGGGAAAACTCAAGATTCCGTAGCGGCGGAAGATCGCCATCTTCAACTCATATGGGTCCTTGTCAAGGATCCTCTGGGCCACATTGCAAAAGATGCCCCTATCGGTGATGAGATCTCTGACCAGGGGGAATTTGTGCTTGCCGTCAATGGAGCCTTTTTCCTTGATAAGGCCCTTTACACCCTTTGGCGGGTCCTGAACAAACTCCAGTTTTCCTGAAGGCGCCCAGCCAAAGGCCATGGTCGCTTTTCCACCATCACGATCAATGGCTCCTACAAGGGTGTTCAGTATAATAATGGCATGGGCCATCTGGTAGCTGTTGGTGTAGTTGGGTCCGCCCGCGCCATCCCTTTTATGGTTCGGCACCAGGGCCGGCCAGTTCTTCGGGTTGCTGAAATCCTTGGCTATCCTGACGATGGTGGAGGCAGGCACCTCGCTGATCTTCTCTGCCCACTCCGGGGTGTATTTGGCAAAGTGTTTTCTGATCTCTTTTTCGTGATCATAAAAATTTGTCTTACTTTTTACGAAATTCTTATCAAAGCGGTTCTTGGAGATGATGTAATTGATCATTGCAAGGGCCACTGCCGGATCTGTTCCAGGCTTGATAGGTATCCAGTCTGCCGTCTTGGATCCCAGCCCCCCCTGAAAGGGATTAAAACAGGTAACCTTGGCCCCGTTAGAGATGGCCTTCATCGCCTGTTGGGTGGGTTGGTTCTTGGAGCGATCAGGCTGGTCCCAGCCAAAACTTAACATGTACTTAACACCTTCCAGGTTGGTCCAGAGATTCCCCCCGATCAATGCCTTCCTCCCAACGAAAAATGGGGAAAAACAGGTGTCGTAGTGGGTAACTATGTTGGGGGAACCCAAAGAGCTGAGCAGTCTCTTACACCAGCCATAGGCGCCGTGGGAGAATAGAGCGAAGCGCTCGCCGTGTTTTCCGTTATCCGTCGCCTCCAGGATCTTGTTCACTATAGTGTCGTAGGCCTCCTCCCAGCTTATCCGCACCCAACCCGGATTCACACCAAAGCCTTTTTCTTCAGGATTGGTTCTCTTCATGGGGTAAAGGAGCCGATCCGGGTTGTTCAAAAAGCCCAATGCAGCCTTTCCCTTGGGACAAAGAGAACCTTTGTTAAAGGGATCGGCAGGGTTCCCCTCAAGGAATACAGCCTTGTCGCCCTTCTTGTAGACCTTCATCGGGCATCGGATCATGCAGATATCGCAGGTAGTATAAACCGTTTCATCAAAATCAAGCTTCCCTTGCATTGGAGGGAATGTATTGGCCTCGGCAAGATCGGTCATTCCTCCGGCAATGGAGGCCGTACCGAGAGTTAAGCCGAAAAGCCCCATAGCTTTGATGAATTTCCGCCGCTCCTCTGACAATCCGTTGCCATCCGGTTGTGTGTCTTCTCGGGTGTCCTTGTTTTCCTCATTCATATTCCACACCTCCTAATATTCTTGTTGATATTAAAAATCAGCTTTTGGCTTCCTTTTCAAATAACTACGACAAGCCTTGCTTCTTCCAGCACCCCCTCTCATAACGAAGTGAAATAATACATAATATGTGCCCTTTGAAAAAGGTTCTATTTTGCCTGTCTGCTTTGTTTTAAGGAAGACGAAAATTTGAGCGCCGACGCTTCACTGAGTATAAGTGCTGTAAAATATTGAGTGTTTTGAAATTTAAAATTTGAGATTAATCTTTTTGAGACTAAATTCTTTCAGAGAAGAGATCAAATCAGAAATTATTATAGGGGTATAAATATTTTTATTTGCAGTTAACCTTCGGGCAAGCCTGATTCAGGTTGCGGCTGGCAGCTTCATTATCGCTTATTTTTTAATATAAATTCGATAAAATTTTGGTGCATCATTGAGATTACACTCAGTTTTTTAGAAACCACAAAAAAAGATTGACTTAATGCTCCTTCCTTAAGCTGGATTTCAGATAACCGTCCATCTTTTAATTCATTTTTGACAATAAAATCTGGCAAAATAGAGAAACCCATTCCGCTCATCACCAGTCTCTTGATTGCTTCATCGCTCTCCGATACGGTTATGAACTGAAAACTTTTCAATTTTACATTATGTTTGCTTAGAAATTCCAGAAAAGATTTCCGCGTCCCAGAGCCCTCTTCCCGCATGATTAATGGGGTCCCGATCAATTCTCGTATTGAAGCGACTCTTTTGCATTGCTTCCGGGCATCGCAGGCCTCAATGATCGCCAAGGGCACCTCGGCAAACTTCTTCTTAACAAGGAACTTGTTATTTAGCCAAAGGCCGGTAATACCGACATCAAGAGATCCGGCCAACAATTCCTGAAATATCTCTTCACATTTGATAACCTTGAGTGACACCTTGACAGAGGGATACTTGTTTTTAAATGCCATAAGTGTCTCTGGAATCAAGTGCGCCCCTGCTATGAAACATACCCCCAGGCGCAATTGCGTCAAGGATTTCCCGGTTTGTTTTTCAATTTCGTTTAGTAGCTTATCGCGTAATGCTGCAAATTTGTTGGCGTAATGACAAACAATCTCGCCGGCATCGGTCAATTCTATGGCGCCGTAATGTGAGCGAATCACGAGTGGCGTCTGGAAATAGCTCTCAAGATTTTGAACCTGTGAACTTATGGCCGGCTGCGTCAAAAACATATCCCTGGCAGCGCCGGAAAAGCTCTGTTTTTCGGCAACTGCCAAAAATACCTTAAGTGAAAACATATTCAATTCCATCTTATTTCCCTTTCTTGTGCCATCTCAAGCTGCTTTATATTTGATGGTCTCGTAAAAAGTCTCGAAATCGTCATGCCGGACTTGATCCAGCATCCAGAACGCATTGAATTTACTGGATAGCGCTAATGCTTCACTACGTGCCCGACTTTCGCCGGAATGACGGAAAAGAGAACTTTTCGACTTTTTACGATGCCATCATATTTGAACTTTCTCCGGATTCATAATCATTTGCACACGCTACTTTTTCCTGTCTAATGGCGTGCTGAAAATATCGCCGATAACATAGATCGGAATTGCCGGGCGTAATTTGCTGTCTGTTTTTAGATAAATCACATCATTATATCGTCCGATTTCTTTTTTTAGATTTTCAACGGTCAATACATAACCTCCTGCATTCGATTTTTCTGCATCAGCTATGCTGAATTTGATGTATTTCCCATGTGTTGCCATTACGCTGATTATTTTAAACGGGTATTTAGTTTCCGGGGTAATTTCAACCTGTGCTTTTATCGGCTGCCCTGCTGAACCTCTCAGCATTATTCTTTGCGGTCTGATATCTGCAAATTTTTCAACACAGCCTGTAACTGTTACACTAAGTTCGGAGTGAATTTTATCATTGGTCTGAATATGGATATTTTTTCTGATTTTTTTCCCGCCATACCCGCTGGTCTGCATTTTAACCGTTATCTTCCCCTCACTACCCGGAGGGATCTGTCCCGCACTGGAGACAGCAGTACACCCTCAACCAGCTGTTGCCTTGTAAATAACAAGAGGCGCCGTCCCTTTGTTTTTAATAATGAAGTCATGAATGACCACAGCTCCTTCTACAACCGGCTCAAATTCAAATATTTGCTCCGGTAAAAAAGCAACCGGTTTTTCCTGGGTAATATTTTCAGCATCAGAATGGATCGCAAATAAAAGCAAAGAGCATAAAACAGCCATTATTACCTTTAGTTTCATTGTTCGGTTTCCTGTTAAAAAAATAAAATGTTATGATTGACAAACTCGTAAAAAGTCGAAAAATACCATTTTCCGTCATTCCGGCGAAAGCCGGGCACGTAGTGAAGCATTAGCGCTATCCAGTCTTTTCAAGCAGTTGCAGAGAATATGGACTCCGGTTTTCACCGTAGTGACAACTTTTTACGAAGTCATCACGATTGGTTATCATGTGTTTGACTTCGACACTTCACAGTTTCTTGAAAAATAAATTATAAACAGGAGATATACAGCCAGGGCCAAAAGTGACCCATCCCGCAACACAGTCCAAATGTCAGTCGAACTTTCCGCAGCCGAACTAAAAAAACACCCGCAACTGATATCCAGCCCCCGCGCCAGATTAAAGAGCAAAGCACCTATAAGCGTTGTTAAAAGAAGATTGCTCATTACAACCGCTCCCGGCATCCAGATGCCGATAATTAAAATAACACCTAAAACAAGCTCCAGCCACGGCAGCACAATAGCTGTTAGATTTATAAGAACATCCGGCAAAATCTGGTAATTATAGACTGCTTTGGAAAATGCCGCGGGGTGGAGAATTTTATCAAAACAGGCATAAATGAAAACACCTCCCAATATCAACCTGGAAAAAAGGAATAAAATACGATGGCAATTCCAGCTCATTTTCTTCATCTTCCTTCAACAGGCAGACTACGTTCCCGCCAAACTGTCCAGCCGTTTACCAGCACCCGGACATGTTTAAATCCAATGTCTAACAGGAACAACGCCAGATCATGGCTTGATTTACAGGTCTTTCCATCACAATAGGTAATTATAGTCATGTCCGGCGAAATATCTTTTATAACCTCGACAAACAGCCGGTCAACATCCTGCCAGGGCAGGCTTTTCGCCCCTGCAATGTGCCCATTTCTGAAATCTTCGTTAGAACGGGCATCAATGAATATTGCCGCATCTTCCGTAAACAGCTTTTCAGCTTCCGAAAGTGATATAATCAGGTCCTCTCCTGTTGCTGTAGTTATTCTGGATTCAGCAGACCAGTCGCCGATTAGTTGCAGGCTGTCGGGCCTTAAAGTGTTGGTGATCAGACCCAGTCCTGCACCAATGGCGAGGATTACTGATATTTGCCATAGTGTTTTTACCGATATCCTGTTACCGGTTTTCTTCATAATAGTCTTTTTGCCGCAAAAAACATCAAGGAAAAGGGGATCAAGTCTGCCTTTGACCTTATTAATGTTATAGGGTATTTTTTTATCTGTCTTTTAATTTTCTGTCGTATTTTTAAGCTTCAAAACTCTTCTTTTATTAAGGTTTGCGTCTTGTATTGTCTTCCATGGGTCAACAGTAGACCCCATTTGTCTACAAATGGACGTCCCGAACTGTCCCCTGGAAAGATTTTATTACGAACCTGTGGCAGGATGCGTGTATAATAATCTCCCTAAACCAGTATTTTTGCCCACAAAAACATCTGTTTAAGGCAATAAAACAGCTTTATTAGGGATGGGTGTTTTCTATGCGCTTAATTCCGGTCCCGATTTTTTCGATGTATCCTGCCCTTTAATGGGTGCCTATTTCACTCTTCACCCGACAATAGTTCGACAAGTCAGCCGTTGTTTCACAATACTTGTCGCAAAATGTCGCAATACTATGTCGTAATGTGTCGCAATACATTAGAGTATTTAACTACGGAATACTGCATTCTTACCCCTCCACCCAAAACGACAGTTTTTCATTCTTTGTCCAAATCAGTTCTTTTATTCTCCAGCCTTAAAATTGCCGCATTTTCCGGGCTAACAATGCTTTTCCCTGTTTGAGCTTCAATTTCCTTTCTTGCTGTTCCTGCAACATGACCGCCTTGCCTGGCGACCTCTTTATTTTGAGGAAAGGATTTAGGCTTTTTCTTTTTGGATATTTCGGTAGTGGAGGCTTCAGCGAGCATGTTTAGCACCAACTCAAGATTGGTCATATTATCTTTGAGATTCTGCTTTTTCAGTCTTTTGAATTTTTTGTATTCCTTAACACTTTTACCCGCCCAGGCTTTGGTAATTTCATCGGTTAGAATGGCATATTCCAGCCCCTCTTCTATTCCGCGTTGCTGCCATTCATCGGTGAGTTCTTTCCTAACTTCAATGCTTTTCAGGCGCTGGTTTATCCATTCTTTGGAATAGCCTTTTTTCAGATAGGTTTGCATTGCCCGTTCAAAGGCTAACTCCGGGTCTTCGGTTTCTTCAATGCGTTCATAACCGACTTTTGCCAGCCAAAGTTTAAAGGGTTCAGCTTTGGGAGATGGGATGGATTGAATTAATCGTAAAAGCTGTTCTGTATCCGCAACATCTGTGAATCGCATTTTACCATCGGCTGCTTGCATTTTCAAAGCGTGACAACTTGTCACGGTTTCATTGCCCTCCTTTTTTAGCCGCTCCTTGAGCTTCCGCCAATAGGCTTGCGGATTGAGACTTTCTGTCAAGATCGCGACCACATCAACAATGGAAAAATACCATTGCTCCTTGTTATCGTCCCAATAACGACGGACTTTTTTCTGATTAAACAGAATTATGGAATTTTCTTTTTTCATTCTTCTATCTCCAAAACAACCAGCTTTTCACTTTTCGCCCAATCAATAAAGGTAAGGGGTCAAGTCTACTATTGACTCTTGTTCAAAATTAATAAGTAGAAATCGAGTCTGCCTTTGACCTTATTAATAATGTCCTGTATTTTTCTGTCTGTCTTTTAATTTTCTGTCGTATTTTTAAGCTTCGGAACTCTTCTGTTCCCAAGGTTTTTGTCTCTTATTGTCTTTCATGGGTCAAAGGCAGACTTGACCCCTTTTTTATTGCCGAGCGATGCTGCAATCATTTTTTGTCCGCGTTCTTGTCCGGTTTTTGTTTTATCTGTCTTTGTTTTTTCGCCGGGGGAAGATAGTTTTCGGATGTGATGACGCTTTTGCCTGTTTTTGATTCCAATTCCAGCCTGGCTTTTTTCGCAATTTTACCGCCTTTTTTCCCCGCGTCCGCATTTTCAACCATACCGGTAGCGTCCACGCTTTCGGCAATCTGCCGGGTGGAAAGTTCCGCAAGCGCCGTAAAAATCAACTCCGCTTCGCTCATGTGGTCGCGCAGATTTTGCGTTTTGAGCCCTTTGATATTTTTATGTTTTTTGACTGAAACACCGCTCCATTCCTGATGAATGATGTTGGTGAGAGCAGCAAATTCGTCTTCTTTGGTTATTTCGTGGCCTTGCCAGTAATCCGTGAGTTTATTACGGGTTTCCTGCCCCATCATTCGCTGCTGAATCCACTTTTCGCTCCTGCCGTGCTGCTGCCAGTATTCACGGGCACGGTCAAGGGAACGGGCGGGATCACCCATATCCTGAATGCGCTCATATCCCACCTTGGCCAGCCATAATTTTATCGGTTCTGCCTTGGGGCTGGGAACCGACTGAATAAGCCGTAACAAGGTTTCAGGATCAGCAACATCGGTCAGGTATTTTTTTCCGTCCGCGGCTTCCATTTTCAGTCGGTTACATTTTGTAACCGACTCACTGCCTTCCTTTTTTAAGCGGTTTTTTAAAACTTTCCAGTAGTTTCGGGCCGCCTGATAATCCGGCTGCTGTATCAGAACCTGAATAATGTCCACCACCGAAAAATACCAGGTTTCCATCTTTTCATCGTAATGACGCCGGATTTTATGGTTTTCAAAAACGGCCAAAGTGTTGTCAGCCATTGTTGGCTTTTCTCCTAAATGTATTAAAAGATAGCTGAAAAATTTAATGCCTAAAAAACAGTATTTTGGTTAATATTGTGGGCCATATGGGACGGGCCTTGAACTGTTGATTACTTAAACGTCCCAGTACTCGCTCAAGATTTAATCGACATATCAATTTATCAAGGAGCGTCCCGAACTTCCCTAAATATGTTGTGAGTTAAAAACAAAGGCATGAGAAACTTATAATCTGAAGAACGTCCCATAGTCCTACGAGTTGGATGTTTTGAGTGTGCCGGATTCAGCCATTGAAAGGCTTCACCCTTAATGTTAGCCCTTCCACATTTTGAACAATCGCTTTATCACCAGTCGATAGAGGAACATCGCTGATAGCCCTCCACAGCTCCCCGTTAACAAAAACCCGCCCTTCGTTTGCTTGCCACTGTTTGACTTTAGCCACTTTTCCCAGCATACCTGTTACGCCACAGATTGATCTTTTCTTTCGGTTTTTGACATACCAGAACAGAGGGAAAATCACATGCTCGATAAACTCAAAGATGATAAATCCTATTGCCAGGATCATTATCAAGTTTTTCAAAGGCCCTCCTTTCAAGTGTTCCGATACGCTTGACCGCGCCGCCTGTCACCAGTGTTTATCTGTATTTATGGTTTTCCGGCTTGTATATATGCGGAAAACACCATGAGTTCTGTTCCCTCTCCGATATTCCAGCTCTTGATTATTTGTTCGCTGTTCCCCTTTTTTGTTATAATTATTGATTCAAACCCCAGCCTGTTTAGAATCTGTCTCACCTCATCCGGTGAGATAGCTCCGGATACTCACCCTGTGTAGGCTTTTGGATCATCTATGATTTCTTTTGGAATCTCTCCTGAACGCAAAACATCCGATATGCTGATCCTCCCCCCTGGCTTTAACACTCTGAAAATCTCTCCAAAAACAGCCCTTTTATCTGGTGAAAGATTGATAACGCAGTTTGACAGAACCACATCAACTGAATTATCAGGAACAGGCAACCCTTCGATCTCCCCTAATCGGAATTCGACATTGCCTACACCCATCTTATCTGCATTCTTTTTTGCCTTTTTTATCATTTCCAGCGTCATGTCAACGCCGATAACCTTCCCCTCTTTTCCAACTTTTTTTGCTGCCAGAAATGCGTCAAATCCGGCTCCACTTCCCAAATCAAGCACGATTTCTCCGGGTTTTAAATCCGCAAGGGTCAAGGGATTTCCACATCCGAGACCAAGATTAGCATCTCCCAGGCCAATGGCGAGTTCATCCTTTGTATAATCGAGTTTTTTACTTAAATCTAATATGCTTGCAATATCTGACGAGTCACCGCAACAGCGACACTTGTCGGGTTGAGCTATTTCGGCATAACTTTTCTTTATCATCTGCTTGATTTTGTTTTTTAATAATTTCATATCCGCTCCTTATCCTTTCACTTATTCCCGTCATGGCTTGCAGATAACATGGCAGATGCCGGTTGAGGTTTCAACAGCACAGACAAAGTATTTTTTCTTAAACCACAGGGCTACATTTACAAGACTGATCAGAACCGGCACTTCCACCAAAGGACCGATTACAGCAGCAAATGCCTGACCCGAGTCAATTCCGAAAACAGCCACGGCCACGGCAATGGCAAGTTCAAAGTTGTTGGATGCCGCGGTAAAGCTCAGTGTTGTTGACTGCTCGTAGGTGGCTCCCGCCTTCATGGATAAAAAGAAGGAGACAAAGAACATAATCACGAAATAGATGCACAGTGGTATGGCAATCCGAACCACGTCCAGAGGAAGCCGGACAATGTATTCGCCCTTAAGGGAGAACATGACAAGAATCGTAAAGAGCAGTGCAATAAGGGTTATGGGGCTGATTCTGGGAATAAATGTCTCGTCATACCACTGACGGCCCTTTGTCTTGATCCCGATCAACCTGGTCAACATACCCCCTAAAAAGGGGATGCCCAGATAGATAAAAACGCTCTCGGCAATCTGACCGATGGAGATGTCTACCACCGCGCCTTTAAGCCCCAGCCATTGAGGGACAATGGTAATGAATATATAGGCATAGACAGAGAAGAAGATGACCTGAAAAATAGAGTTAAATGCCACAAGTCCGGCACAGTATTCCGTGTCTCCGGAGGCCAGTTCGTTCCAGACAATGACCATGGCAATGCAGCGGGCCAGACCGATCAAAATCAGACCTGCCATATATTCTTGGTGGCCGGAGAGAAAGGTGATTGCCAAAAGAAACATCAAGATGGGGCCGATGACCCAGTTTTGGATCAAAGAGAGGCTCAGTATTTTAACATTGCGAAAAACCTGCCCCAATTTCTCATATTTGACCTTGGCAAGGGGCGGATACATCATTAGAATCAGACCTATTGCGATAGGAATATTCGTGGTGCCGATCTGAAAATAATTGATTACATTCCGTATGCCGGGGGAAAGATACCCCCAGAGCACTCCAACGAACATGGCCAGGAATATCCAGAAAGTTAAAAACCGGTCTAAAAAAGAAAGCTGTTTGATTTGCGACATACTTCTATCTCCCCAAAACCACCTGTTTAAGATTGATGAACTCGTAAAAAGTCATTTTGCGAGCGACATTGAGCAATTTTGGAGAAAGATTCAGGTCGAGCCTGGCGTTAAAAATTGCAAGCTGTTTGAGAGCGTTAGCCCGAGTTCTTGCAATTTAGCCAGGTGAAAGCTGAATCCCAAAATTGGTCATAGAGAGAGCAAAATTAGACTTTTTACGAGTTCATCAAGATTATGTTCCTACAAACGGTCTGATGACAAAGTAAATACCAAGCAGGCCGATCATTACTCCGGCGCCCTTGCGAAACCAGGTTCCAGCTCCATGCCAGGCGCTGTTTTCCATCAACCTCCTCACCGCCGCCGTTGAACTGCCTGCAACCACAATCGGCAGGCAATGCCCCAGGGCAAAAAGCAGGATAAAAAGTATTCCTGTCGCGACTTTCTGCTGGACAGTAATTATAGCCAGAATCGGCGCAATGAACCCGAATGTGCATGAGCCGGAGAGCACTCCATAGGCGAGTCCAAGCATGAACGCACCGAACACCCCCCTGAAATTAAGTCGGTATAGCAGACTGCCTGACATGGAACATTTTTCCACGCCGAGCATGCCCAGAGCCACCCAGACCAGAATGCCCCCGATTAAAATTTGCCAGTAATTGCCTACATCGCCCAACATGCGCCCCAGCAGGGCGCAGATAATTCCGATCAGCGCGATAGTGATAAAAAGGCCTGTAGTAAACGATGCCGAATACACGGCGGCCTGTCTGGGATCGACCGCCCGTTCCTGTCCTCCCACATAAGCAACAATCAATGGAATCGATGCCATATGGCACGGGCTGAATGCCACGCTGATCATGCCCCATAAAAAACAACCTAATGCCGCAATGGTTGTGCCGCTCGCGATCCACTCATTAACGGTCAAAAAAAACGTTTCCAGCATTAACTTTTCCTTTTAACTAATACCCATTTTCTTGAACTGTTCCAGGATCAACTTTTTGCTCATGAATCCCTGATGCCGGTGAACCTCTTTGCCGTTTGAATCAAAAAAGATTAGAGTGGGGATCAGTTGTATTTTCTGCTCACTTGCAAGACTGTTATATTTGTAAACATCGATTACAAGGACTTCAGCCTTTCCTGAATACTCCTTTTTGACTTCATGAAGTATAGGTCTCATCTGGCGACATGGGATACATGAATTCGACCCAAAATCGACCATGACAGGCTTGCCGCTCTTCAGGGCATTTAAAAAATCCTCCTCTGTATTTGAGTCAGGCGGTTTGACCGCGAGCTTTTTCAAATGCTTCTCGTTGATATCAATCCTGGCGCTATTACGGAGATCTCCGACGAACCGTTCCAACTGTTTTTGTTGTTTTTCCCGCCCGATTATTTGTTCGATCATCGGAGCTATCTGTTCCAGCGACTTTCCTTCCATTCGATCCTTGTAGATTTCATAGAACTCCTCAATTTCTTCCTGGCTGACAGCAGGGGCGGAAGAAAATCTTTTCTCCAGAAACTCTTTGATCACCGACTCTTCAGATGATACAGAGCCTTCCTGTCCTTTGTTTTCCCTGGCCGGTAATATACCCTGTTTTTCAGCCTCCTGCAGGATGAGAGTTCTCACAATCATTCCTTCAAGGAATTCGGCTGGTTCTTCCTTGATCATTTCCCTGGCCTGTTCTTCCACGTTCCCTATTTCATGATTAAAGTCGCTGACCGTGATTTTCTCCCCATTCACCATAGCAAGGACCTGTGCGCTACCTCTTCCTGGATAGAACAGGTAAAAAAGGGAAGCTCCTGCGAGTGCAACGATTAAAATTGCTCCAATAATACCGGTTTTTCGCTTCATTTCTCCTCCGTGTAGTACGTTGGGTTCTGATAGTTTATTCCAGAATCCAGGTCTTGATTTCTTCTTTTTTCGGGATCTTTCCCACGCTTTTTACTTTGCCGTTAACCACCACCGCCGGTGTTCCGAACACCCCGTAACCGGCAATTTTCATGATATCGGTGATCTTTTCGATTTGCGCTTCCACTCCGGCTTCCGCCACCGCTTCCTTAACAACCTTTTCCGTCTGTTGACACTTAGGACATCCAGGTCCCAATATTTTTATATCCATCCCTTACCGCTCCTTTCTATATTTTTTCTTGAATTTCCTTGAGCCATGCAACAAGTTTGCTCGCGCTGGGCACACTGCCCACGCACTTGACCTCGCTGTTGATGAGCAAAGCAGGGGTGCCCATCACGCCGTATTTTCCGATTTCCTTGATATCTGTAACATGTTCAATGTTTGCTGCAAGGTTCATCTCTGTCATCACTTTTTTAAGCTTACTTTCCAGCATATCGCACCGGGTACATCCAGGCCCCAGGATCTTGATCTCAAGACCTTCTGAAAGCTCCTCTTCATAAGGTCTGCCTAAAAATTTATTAAATTCCCGTAAAAAGGCCCTGCCGTATTCTTGCTGGATATGGTCCGGGATGTAATTTTTTTCGGCAACTTGTTTGAGGAGTTCAGCCTGGATTTCCTCTTCCGGTTTTTCGGCAAAATCCTTTGCCACATCTTCTAAGGTATTTTGCAGACCCATAATGCCGATAAAGTGTTTGCCGACCTTGATTTGCCTGACATCGTTTTGCGGCATAGCTTAAAACCTCTGTTACCCGGCAATCATGCCGAACAGCATCCCTGCGATTGTGGATAAGATTATGATAATAGAGCAAAAAACCGTCATCTTTTTTACGCCCATCACGCTTCCGATCACCAGCATGTTCGGCAAAGACAGCGCAGGCCCGGCCAGCAGCAAAGCCAAGGCCGGCCCCTTTCCCATTCCTGCGCCAAGAAGCCCCTGAAGAATCGGAACCTCTGTAAGGGTGGCAAAATACATCAAAGCTCCGGCAACCGAGGCAAATAGATTTGCCCAAATTGAATTTCCGCCGAGAAGCGTCTGGATATAGTGTTCGGGGATGAGCGCGGAATGTCCGGGGCGGCCTAACATAAAACCGGCTACAAGAACTCCGCCCGCAAGAAGTGGAAAAATCTGTTTCATAAATCCCCAGGTCGATTCAACCCAGCTTTTGCGTTCATCTCGAGTAAACCACGCTTTCAGCATCCAGACCACTGCAATCAAGAGGGCGACGGTGATATACCATTTGGCGGCAAAGATCGCGGGCCACAGGCCTGTTGAGCCTTCAACAGGCCGCGCAAACGCCGCAAAAATCAGGATCAGCACCATGGTAATAATATATAATGTATCTTGCAGGAGAGTCCGTCCTTTGCCTTCCTCATCCGGCAAATAGATTTGCCCTTTGGTTCGCGCTGCATCATCCTTGCGAAAAATCACAGCCATGAGCAAACCGGTGATAACCGCAAAAACCACTGCGCCGATTGCCCGTGCCAGACCTAACTGCCAGCCTAATATTTTTGCTGTAAGGGTAATTGCCAATACATTTATTGCAGGACCGGAATAAAGAAAGGCTGTGGCAGGGCCGATCCCCGCGCCTCGTGAATAAATACCCGCAAACAGCGGCAAAACAGTACACGAACAAACAGCCAGAACTGTTCCGGAAACAGAGGCAACAGAATAAGACAGAATCTTGTTTGCCTGGGGACCAAAGTATTTAAGAACCGAAGCCTGGGAAACAAATACCGCGATAGCGCCCGCGATAAAAAACGCGGGAATTAAACATGCCAGAACATGCTCCCTGGCATATTCCTGAAGCATCATGAAGGCTTCAATGCCTGATTGGCGAATTATGGCGTGGTTCCATGGGATGTAGTAAATTACCAGAAAAATTAAAACTATCCATATTAATTTTGTGCGTTCTTTCATTGTATTTATTTTCTCTTCAATAGCCGTATGCACATGTTATTATAATGGTGAAGCAAAAATATCACCCACACAACTCTTTGCGATTTAAGAAAGGGATTTTTTCAACCAGACCGGCAATTTCCGGATCATCATCCAGCCAGTGTTTCAGGTTTCCCAAAAGAATGGCCGTATATGGTGTGCGGCTGCCGTCTGAGAGGTGATAATTAACCCACAGGCCGTCTTTTTGCGAACAAACAAGGCCGGCCTTTTCCAGTATTTTCAAGTGCTTGGAAACAGAGGGTTGGGGCAGGGCCAACGCAGCCTTAATCTCGCAGACACACATGCTTTTATGATAAAGCATCTTTATGATTTTAACCCTGTTTTTATCGGAAAGGGCTTTCATGATTATAATAAAATCTTTCACGCTAAACTCCTTGTATATTCTTTTTTAAGAATATAGTTCCGGGTAGTTCAGGTGTCAAGTTGATTTTTATAGTTTGCGAGGTTTGGAGTGTGTAGAACCTGTTTTGTTAGCTGCAGGGGTTTTTAGAAAATATCAATGCTCTCTTTTGGACAGCTTAGCCGGACTTCCTCTCCCAGGTACAGATGAAGACTCTTAAAAACATCCTTGGGAATTAAAACGCTTAGGGGTATTCCCACGTCCACCAATGCCCGCACCCAGCTCTGCTCGTCGGTGAGCTGTATAAGGGTTCCTTTAAAGGTGTTGTTCGTGAAGGGGGCGCTTTTCTTCTGGCTGAGCCTCATTGCTTTAGGGTCAATGGATATTCGAATCAAGCCCGTTTTTTGAGAAGATACACGCAACTTCAGGCCGCTGTGTAATACACAGTATTTATATCCGTTAGAATCGACCTCAATGTGGCCGCTAAAGATATTTTCGTAAACAGATTGAGCGATCTTTCCTTCAAATAGAAATATGGTCTCATCCGCCAACCTTGAGGCTTGAATCATATTGTGAGTTGTAAAAATCACTGAAATACCTTTTTTCTGATTAATCTCTTTGATTATACGCTCGATATTAATCTGATTTTCCACATCCACGCTTGCCGTAGGTTCATCCATAAGAATAACCTCCGGCGAGCAGGCAAGGGCCTGCGCAATTGCAACCCGATGGGTTTCGCCGCCGGATAGATTATGAGCGCTTGCCTGCTCGAACATTTCCATTCCCACAATTTTCAGGAGCTCTTTAACAACTTTCATTCGCTCTGCCCTGGGCGTTTCGCGTAGCTTCAGCGGATATTCCACATTCTTAAAGACTGTTGTTGTAAACAGGATCGGTTGCTGCTGGATGAGGACGACCTTGCGGCGCAGGTCAATCAGTTTGCCGTTGGTGAAATTTACCCTTTCTTTTTCAAACCATATATCACCTGAGTCAGGCCTGGTTAGAAAGGCCATGATCTCCAAAAGTGTGGTTTTTCCTGCTCCGTTGGGGCCCAAAAGACCAAGGACTTTGTTTTTTTCAAGCTTGAGGGTTTCCAGATTCAAAACCGTTCTTTGATCATAGGTCTTCTTCAAGTTCTTTAATTCATAGAGCACGGCATTACACCCTGGCTTTCCCCTGAAAGTAATTAAAAAAAACATTCATTCCAAAACTCACCATAAGGAGCACGATTCCAAGTGCGACGCTCAGGACAAACTCTCCCTTGTCATATTCCAGAGCCATTGCCGTGGTTATAGTTCGCGTGAAACCTTTGGCATTTCCACCAAGCATCATACTGATTCCCACCTCGGCAATGACCCTGCCGAAAGCAACAATAATCGAAGCCACGATTCCAAAGCGGGCTTCACGAATAATTGCTACGGCAGTTTGGAAGAGGTTGGCTCCAAGAGTCAGGGCGGTCTTGCGATACCGATCGTCGATCCGGTTGATGGCGGTAATGGTAAAGGTGGTGACAATAGGAATAATAAGAATTACCTGGCCGATAATTATCGCTTTCTGAGTATAAAGAAGGTCGAATGCCCCGAAGATTCCCCTCCTGGAGATAAAGGCATAAACAAAAAGACCGATTACCACCGTGGGCATGGCCAGCAAAGTGTTGAGCACGGTAATAACCAGACGTTTTCCGCGAAACGATCTGAAAGCGATTAAAAACCCGGCTGGAATCCCTGCAACACTCGCAATAATCGTCGATATGGCGCTTACCTTCAAAGAGACCTGAACAATCACCAGCAGTTCGGGGTCCATCGACCAGATGAGCAGCAAGGCTGACAAAAAGCTATCAATAAGAAAATCCATAAAATTATTATTTACCAATCGTGATGAACTCGTAAAAAGTCATTTTGCGAGCGACATTGAGCAATTTTGGAGAAAGATTCAGGTTGAGCATGGCGTTAAAAATTGCAAGCTGTTTGAGGGCGTTAGCCCGAGTTCTTGCAATTTAGCCAGGTGAAACCTGAATCCCAAAATTGGTCACGAAGAGAGCAAAATTAGACTTTTTACGAGTTCATCAATCGTGATGAATTTGTTTTTTTACGAACCGTGTTAAGTGTTATTTGGCATCTTCGACTGCATCTGGAAAAAAGGCCTGTCGCCCCTCTATCTTGTAATTAGCTATTATAGCCTGGACTTTTGGCGACACCAGCCATTTAGCAAGGGTATCAGCCAGCTCAAACTTCACGTGGGGATATTTTTTTGGATTAATCGGGATAATCCCGTAAGGATTAAAAAGCCCTGGATCACCTTCGCAGAGGATCTCAAGGTCAAGGCCCTGCTTCCGACCATACTTATATTTTAAGTAAGTCCCACGGTCAACGAGGATGTATGACTGCTTTTCCTCGGCATATGTCAGGCTTTTTCCCATGCCCTGTCCTATTGAAAGATACCATTGTCCAAGCCCTTCAGGGTGCTGAAAGGAGACGCTTCGTTTCCCCCCCTTGTTTATGATTTCGGTGGTCTCTGTTTTAAGGGATAATCCGGTGGCCTGCCATAGCGCCTGTTCTTTGGTGTGTGTACCGCTGTCATCCCCACGGGATACAAAGCGGGATTTTGTATTCGCAATTGCTTTCAGCGCTATCTCTGCTTTGACCATACCTTTAATTTTTGCCGGGTCTGCAACAGGGCCGGCAATCACAAAGTCGTTATGCATTACCGCTAATCTATATGCACCGTAGCCGTCTTTGACGAACCTTTCTTCCCTGCTTTTTGCATGCACAAAGACGATATCCACATTTCCGTCCATTCCGTCTCTTATTGCAGCTCCCGTACCCTTTGCAATAACCTTAACCTGTATGCCAATATCCTTTTCTAATTGAGGCAACAATACATCCAATAGTCCGGAATTCTGTGTGCTGGTTGTTGTTGACATCTTCAGTATTTTATCAGCCCCCATGGTTGTACCGGGAACTATACATATCATGAAAACCACGGTTAAAATCCACATTACACTTTTTTTCATTCTACTTTCCTCCTGTTAAGTTTCCTGTTGGAAAATCACTTTACCGCTCATGCTTACATCATAACCGTCAAACATTTTAGTTAGATCATAACGCTACCAGCGAACAGGAACAAATTCAAGCTCAAGGATAGAGGCAACCGGCTTGATGAAGAATCGGTTCTATATCCTGAAAAAATTTGTCCCAGTCTGGAGGGCAGTCATTATGAGCGCAGTCGTATGTAAGCAGTGTTCCTTGCTTGGCTGCTTTATAGAGGGTAAGTCCGTGCTTGTATGGGATAAGCTCGTCCTTTTTTCCGTGAATTATCAGTACCGGCCCGTTGTATGAACCGACAACAGAAAGATTGTCAAATGGATCAGGCGCAATAAAACCGGGAACAAAGTATTTTGAGGCCATTGACTTGATACTGATAAATGTTGACTTAAGGATAAGCATTGCCGAAGGCCGTTGCTCTGCCAGGGTGCATACGGCGCCGCCGCCGATTGAGTGTCCAAAAAGGATGATTTTTGAAGAATCGACATCCTTGCGTTTAATCAGCATGTCATAGGCTGCAACAAATGTTTTGGAAATGCTGCGTTGAGAAGGGGATCCTTCTGATCTTCCATAGCCCGGGTATTCGACAAGCAGCACACCGATGCCGAGCCGAGTAAAGCCTTTTAGTGTTTCCGGCCACATGTCGATTATTTCAGCATTTCCATGAGCGAAAATAACCGCGGGTGAAGGCCGGTTGGTTTCAGGTGGCAGAAACCATGTTTCTATTTTTCCGCCGGCCGTATCTATCCAGATCTTCTCCATCCCCGGAATACTATACTCCGCGTCTGACGAAGCCATTACGATTTGATGACGTGGAAACAAAATTTGTCTCTGCATCAGCAAAAGAAGACAGCAATAAGCAACATATATAAAGAAAAGCCATAAAAGAATTTTAATTGCTATATTCATTTTTTCATCCCAAAAGGTTCGATCCCTTCACGGAACCTTGTTACCATATTTCATTCGCTGTGACTTCGTAGATCATCTTGTCTTCCGAGCCGAAGTGTTTGCACAGAGTATCGAAGATCTCAGAGCCATGCGTGATAAAATAGCAGCTTTCAAAAACCTTGGAGTTCACCATCCCCTCAGATATCAGGTGGTTGAGCCAGTCCTGAAGTGGCTTGTAAAATTCTCCTACAAATATTTGCGGCTTGTAGTGCCCAATGCCAAGCTTCTTCTTCACGAAAGTTATGGCATTTTCAAGGTTGGTCCCCACTCCGCCTTTAAAATAGATGTCTGCCTCAGTGGCTTCAGATAAGATTTCCTGTCTTTCCAGCAAATCATTTCGAGCCAGATACGCCGCAAAATCCACATGGGGATAAATTTCTACCCCAGGGATCTTCCAGTACACGGCCCCGGATAGCATACCCAGAGAAGCCGTGCTTTCGGATACAAAGGACATGACACTTCCTGTATTGCCACCTGTGAGAATGCCGCAAATGCCGCCGTGGAAGTCCTTGAAGGACTTGATGCTGTCTACAATTTCTTTTTGTGTGTCGGCATCTACTTTCCCTGCTGTTCCATAAAACGCGGCAAGCTTTCTTGAGCTGAAGGCCTCGTTAAATGAGGGTATCACAGAAGACCTCATAAAGAATTTCTTGTACAAGACCAGATCCCCCTGTAAAGGGTTCTTCCAGTAAATCTCCACACCCATGTCCTGAAGCTTATTCATAAAGGCAAGGTCGTCTGACTTGAAAAAATATTCCTCCTCCGGGGCCCTCATAAAGGTCAGATTCCTGATGAGGCCAAGGTCAGCGGCTACAATCAGATAAGATGCAAGGAGTCGGTTAGGGAAGTCCTGGACTACCAGCGAGGTATAAGGCCATAGCTCATGTAAGAGTAGGTCGCACCTATTTTTTAGCTCAATGAATTTTTGCTCTCCAGCGTCACTGATGGCTGCGATGGTGTTTTCATCCACAGTACGCTCTTTGTAAAGTCTCTCCAAAAATGAGGATTGCAGGTCGATATAGAACTTTTTTTTCACACTGCGTTTTACTGAAGCTGGTTTATAGACTTCTATGTGGACCTTCTCCTTTACGATGTCCTTTTCTCCTCCCACGAGTTCAAGATATATGATCCCGTTGGTGTATTTACTCCCTACCCTGGCATCTGTGTGTTCAGGATCGAGAATATAAATCTCGTTTTGCTGTGTAAAAAGGCTGGTATGCGATATTACCCCGCTTCCCGCCGGCACTATGACCTGGTCCACTTTTTGCTCAGGCTGAGCAAAATAGAAATCTTCACGGGGAATCATTTTACCTACGGCAGCCTTCAGATAATTGGGCGTCAGGACAATGGGATTGGGCAGATGGATAAAGGGCATAATCGGTACGACCAGAATGCCTTCCTCCAGCACCATGGTTCCCTTGGGAACAATGATGGTGCGGTTTGAAATGAGATTGATCAATTCCTCGGCAGAGTATTTGAGTTCAGGGTTTTTCAAATAAATCTTGCCGATTTCAAGACCGGTTTTTATTAACTGGTCAATAGTAAGGCCTGCGGAATATTCTGGAATATAGAACCAGAATCTGGCTTCATAGGATATCTTGTTTCCTTTGAGTTCAAAAGGACTGAGTTTTTCCTGATTGATGCCGAGTCTTGCCTTTGTGCTATGCAAGTCTGTTGTCAGGCAATCTTTGTTGCGCAGGAAATACTGCATCTGTTCGTCGTCGAGGTGTACTGAGGCCAGTGCAACAACCTCAGAAGCATCTGCACGAATAATCTTCTCAATCTTACAGTCAGGGCTTTCATTCAGGGACACGGCATAACCTCCAAAATTTGAAAGATGAACGTCCAACATCGAACATTGAACGTCGAATAATGATGCGCAATTCTCACACACAAGTCTCACAACATTTATCTTCATTTGAGAGACAAACGGAATAAGATCTTCTCAGGAGGAAGCCGAACGTAAAGCTGAGTGGCTGGTTAGCCGATGTATTCGGTTTGAAGTCCTGCGTTCTTGGCCGCTTCAAATTGTCTGCTGTCAGAGGTGACAAATAGATCTGCCTGCCACTCCAAAGCACAAGCAACATGTATAGCATCCATTGCTCGCAATACATTTTTTTCCAGCAGATTGAGTGAACGTGAAATCACCGCTGGAGTGACCTGAAGAACAGTAGCGTCACGGACATCATCCAGTAATTGCCGCTTTGCCTTCCGATAGTCCATAACTGTTAAAACTTGTTCTCGCTGTCGCCGGTTAAGCGCAGAAATGATTTCAGGTACTAAAATAATACAGAGAGCTAACTCCGATGCATGCTGCAACAAACTGTCCATTTCTTCGCTACCATCTTCTTGGACATACCTTTTGGCAAGGGATGATGAATCAACAGAGAGTCTCATCAGGTAGTTTCACGCTCTTCAATGATAGCAGAGGATAGATCGCTTCCTGAAATTTGCAAACGGATACCCGGTTGCTTCCATGAAGGTATCCTGAATTTATCGGAAAACGGAATAACTTCGGCCACAGGCTTCCCGCGACGTATAAGAACAATCGTTTCACCATGTTCCACCTCAGTTATGAAACCTGATGCCCTTTTACGAAAATCGGTAAATGAAATAGTTTTCATTGTAATGCCTCCTTATGTGTACATCTAAATGTACATCAGAAAGCGCTCTTTGTCAAGATGATATTGACTTAGCTTTAAGTGCTTTTCGTAATTCTTCAGGTGGCACTTCCTCTATGACTATAGGCTTCAAGAGAGACTTATTTTTACCTGTTGATAGTGGGCTTAATATCATAAAAAGTGGCCTAACGCTCTTGGGATCTGAACCAACAATTTCACTGATTTTACCAATTCGATATCCAACGTAACTTGCTTCAGAGATTGATAAGTTTTGGTTCTCATTTGCCTTCCATTCAGCCCCGAGTTTAGCTTTTACAATTCTTTCAATTTCACCCCCTGATTTAATCACAATCTTAGCCCCATTTTCATCAATTAATTCATATTCGACAATGGTAGCTTGCAACAAGGCTAACACAACGTAATTTCCAGAAAAATTTTTATTAGGTCTTTTTTCCTTTATTTTTGTGTATAGCTCCCGCTCAAATCTATCCTCAGAAATTATATATTGATACACACCACCGATTTTAACTTTAAACTTCTTAACATTAAATGCGCTCAACTCGCTTTTGGCATAACCAATAACGTCGGCTTCAGCCTTCAACTCAAACTTACTATCTCCTGATACCGTTGGAAGAGTCACCCTACCCCTTAAAGATTTCATAAACTCTTCATTTTGATCTTTAGTAAATATATCACGCATTAAAAGAACAGGAGTTCTATGCAAATCAATTGTTCGATAAATATCTCCTATATGCTGAATTTCCGGTATAGGCGTAATTGGCACATATTTGTTATCTTTGATTAATCTAGTAAATGGATCAGCACACCCAGATGTGAGAACCAAAACTATCAATCCTATAAATAATGACATTTTTTTCATCATTTTTTTCTCCCATCTTTGGAAGTTAAAGAATTAACAATTGGGGTCGGGCCACAGTAACCAACTATAATAACTGCAAAAGAAGCCCCAAATAGCCCCTATAATCGTCTTAAATGGCTCTTTTTGGCCCCCCAAAATGCCCTTTTAAGGCCTTATTTGACGCAAAATTTAAACGTTTTATATATTATATCAAGATGTTCCTGCGGCCCGACCCCCATTCTCTGAACTTCCCATAGCCCCCACAAGTTTAAAAGTTGAGAACGTCCCGTAAGTCTCTCCCAAATTCAACCCCGTCCCTTTATGGTGTCATGCGCCGATCATATCTTTGCAGCGAGATAGAGCGGATAGTTCTGAATAACCTGGTTCCTGATCCTGCTCAGCGGTTTTCCGGATATCTTGACGGCCCTTTTCGGTGAATACTTCAAGATATACTGCCGCAGGCTTTTTGCATGTGTTCGGGTCCCTGATTTAACCTCTACCGGTACAAGGGCATCGTCAACAACCCTTATGAACTCAATTTCAGAAGTCCCCTCCGTCCATGAGTACAGCCTTGAAACACCTGAAGCAGCAAATTCCTGGGCAACGAAATTCTCTGCGAGATACCCTTTTGCAATGCCGTAATCTTGTGAATGGATGAGGCTAACCGGTAGATCCAGCATACACCCGAGGAGACCAATATCAAATAAAAACAGCTTGAACACATTTTCTCTGCAAAAGGATTCCAGGGGTATCTCAGCCCTTTTACATACCTTAACTTTTAGAATTAGCCCGGACTTTTCCAGCCAGGCAATGGGACCCTGCAGTTCCGCATAACCTTTTTTCCTGAGGATTACCTCTTTAAATCTGTATTTTTTGACTGACCCGTCAATATTTGCGGAAAGCTGCACAGGTACATTCTCGAATACAGACACAATATGTATCGAATTGATCTTGCCTGAATGCTTCGCAAAGTCGTTATTGTAGCTCTCAATCAGCTTTTCCTGAACATCCCTTGCCCTTTTCATTGCTTCAAAAGGATCATCCCTGTTATAAGTCAAATAGGTTGAAACAACCTGCGGCATTCCGCCTGTGACATAATATTCCCGCAACCGATTCCACAACCTCTGATGGGCTATTTCCGAGAAGGAATCAACCTTGTCTGAATCCTGGTACAACTCCAATGAGACCTCATCATTCAATGCCATGAGAAATTCTTCAAAATTCAACGGGTATAGTTTCAGGAAATCGACCTTACCCACAGGGAAAGATCCTGAAGACAACTTAACCCCGATCAGTGAACCGGCGCAGCAAAGCGCAAGTTGAGGCATCTTTTCGCAAAAATATTTTAAGGATGTCAGGGCTCCGGGGCATTCCTGGATTTCATCAAATATGACAAGATCTTTGGCAATATCAATCCTTTTGCCGGAATAGATGGATAACTCAGTTAGTATTCTTTCCGGGTTCAAATCGGCTTCAAATGCCGTTGATAGCTTTTTATCCTTCTCAAAATTGAAGGTATGGCAATCGGAAAACTCGTTTTCCCCGAAGGCTTGAAGAATATAGCTTTTTCCAACCTGACGCGTTCCTTTCAGAATGAGGGGAGAGCGTGCGGCAGCATCTTTCCATTCAAGTAGCTTTGCATAGATTGTCCGCTTCATAAGAGCATTATATGGGGACATTTATTTTTGTCAACGAGTTTTTCGCAAATTACAGATATATTCATACTACTTTTTCGTATATTTCCGACTTTTTTATACCATGTCGCAATACTATTTAGCCAGCTCGTAGTTCGATTGTCGAGCAACCGGTGTAAAAGCATCATTTTTACTGAATGAAGAGAGTATTAAGTCCAAACTGTTCTTAGTCCCCCACGCAGGAGCGAGGGAACGAGGAAACAGTTTACCCTGCAAGAGTCCAATTCTGGTCTTCTTTGGCCTCAGCAAGATCGCGCACTCGCTCAATGTCGGTTTCGATGTGCATGATCCCTTTCGTGCAGAACCTATTCTTGAAGAACGATTTCAAATTTACTTATTTATGGATATCCCTAAGTTCCCTAAATATGTTGTGAGTTAAAAACAAAGGCATGAGAAACTTATAATCTGAAGAACGTCCCATAGGCTCCCCGATGTGGGTGCAGATCCACTCACCGTTGTCCAATTTGCCGCCGAACATGGTAAGGATGGCGACCCGTCGACCGTGGTTGACGACTTTAACTTCCAGATAGGGAGGTCCAAACTCGGGGTCCATATTGTACAGTTTGCTGACCGCCTTGATCCTGACTCTGTCAAGGAGTCCGAAGTACACAGAAGTTGAGAAGCTAAGGACTGATATGGCAAGGGGTGCGAGAGCGACATAATTTGACATTGTCATGAGTTATTCATCCTGCTGCATCCAACGAGACTGTCGAAAAAGTACAAAAGTAGCTAATTTATCCATTTCGCATGTAATAAAATCAACTACTTACAAACCTTAAAACCGCGGGTTTAGGGTTTTTCGACAGACTCAACGTTTGCATCACCTATGTAGACCTGAAAAGATATTATCCTTACCCGATTGGACTTTTATTCTTTCTTCGTATGTAGAAATTAGAAAGCTTGAAATTGAGCCTGCAAGATTGATTGCCAAATCGGCGTGCCTTGGTTCAGGAGAAACAGCTTTTTTACCTTTTCCGTGCGCATCACCATATGCATTTCGTAATGATGCAAAACCAGAAATTACTGAACTGCATCCAGACAATATCTGTTTGAAGATATGCTCGTTATGTTGTGCTGGGCTTAGACTCATCTTTGACGCAACAATTTTATATAGCTTTGGTAAATCTTCACGATTAGTGTAGGATTCGCCCATCTGGTCTAAAATGAATTTGCATGTACTTTCAACCAAAGACCTTGCTGCAGTAATGGCACCTTCAGGGTCCGAGTTTCTTCTTTCGTGAATCCTTCGCCAAGCTTCAGATACAGTATTTGAGTTACAAGTTGAGAGAATTCTGTTTACAGAAACTCCAATTGGTTCCGATCCGCCCTTTTTTACATGATCCAAGAGCGGTACCAAACCATCCCAAATAAATTCCCTTCTGCCTTGATAAGTGGAAGAGGTTTTTTTCATAAGACTCCAAAACTGACTTCCATAGCGGCAATCATATACCCAACTGGGAATGTAAGAGGTTATAGATTGCTCGGAGATCAAATTCATTCTAGAGGCTTCATATTCTTTGTAGTCAACATTTTTGCCTGTCGCAAGACCGATGCACTTTTCTTGGAAATCTTCTATTTCTTGAACTATGTTATTTTTCAATTTTTATGTCCAACAAGTATAAGCTGTTGACCCCATTTTTCTAATTAAACTCGTAACATAACGTCCCCTATATCCCCTGATATAAACAGGATTCGAATTTATTTTGTACAAGAGTCAGATTTTTTATTTCACATTCCCAGATTACTATCACCTTCCAGCCAAGCCTTTCAAGTTCATCCCTGTTTTTTTGGTCACGTTTGATATTACCCTTGAATTTTGCTTTCCAAAACTCTTGGCGTGATTTTGGAGTATAAGCATACTCGCAACCGTCATGGCGATGCCAGAAACATCCATGAACAAAAATAACAGTTTTGAATTTAGGCAGAACAATATCAGGTTTCCCTGGTAAGTCTTTTCTGTGAATTCTAAACCGATAGCCTGACTTGTGAAGCAGAGAACGAACAGCTTTTTCAGGTTTTGTATCTTTTGAACGAATCCTGCCCATATTCCAACTGCGCTTTTCCAGTGTCAATGTGTCCATTACACCAGATTCTCAATACCAGTCTGTTGAATTTTTATGAAATCAACAAAACTTTCAAGGGTTAATAAAGACTCACGCCATTCCTTTGAAAATGAAAACAGGTGAGGCTTTGGAATGACAAGCGCAACATTATTATCTTTCATTTCCTGGAGTTGATGACCAGAAACCCCTTGCTGAAGAGTAAACAGATGTTTTGGTGATATCCGGTCTGCTTCATTCAAAATCTGTCGCCATCTGTCTTTGCAGCAAGTTTTGGATGCCAGCATATGCAATTTCAAGTCTGGGAATTCTGGAGCATGATATGCTTTACCCGACGGGAAAAGAAAATCTGGTTTTTTGCGATTTTCAGTTATAACCTGAGTTTCAAATAAAATTTCCATGTCAGCAAAAATAGATTCAAGATTCAGTTCCAGTGAAGTTCCAGTTCTTGACTTACGCCGGTTTGAAACAGAATGAGCAAGCTTGATAAATTCATCAACAGTTGAGAATCCATTTTGAATATGTGGCAGAACTTCTGACTGTTCAATTTGTTCAAAAATCTGAAATTCGAGTTCACGTCTTTTCAGCAGAAGCTCGTCAACTGATTTTTTCCATGAACTGTATGGAATCAATTCCAATACAAGACTAAAAAGTTCACGCCCGGATGGAAACACTTTGAACCATTCCGGCGGAAGTTCAAGCCTTTTTTTCTCTTCAACAACAGGAACATACTGCTTCATACAGAAACGCCCCGGTTCAACTTCTTGCCCGAGCCAGCTTTCAATAATATTTTCTTCTTCAAGAGAAGAAGCTACCCATGCCACAGCCTGCAGTGTTCCGTTGAAGCGATTAAGAGCAAAAACACATATACTTCCAGTATTTTCTACATCCTGAACAGGAGAAGAACCGCCGCCCCAGCGTGTAAGACGAAATTCATCATACTTCTTTTTGAGGCCTTTTTCTGGGAAAAACTTTGAATTGTAATAAATTGCTCTAAGATTTTTTACACAGAGTTCTTGGGCAGGGAAATAACATTCTTTAATGAATGTATCCGGGTTGTATTTTTCAACAGTACATATTTCAGGAATTACTGTTTCAAAAAAAATACGAGGAAGATAAAGGCCTGCCTGATGTCCACCAGTCAATCCGGTATCATTTCCAGACATTCGTTTTGCAATCCAGAAAAAATTATTATAATCAATTTCTTCAAGAAATCTTGTGAGTGACAATCTTTTAAATGTTCCTTTGATATTCATGAGTGTTTCCTGATAGTTTCAGCCATCTGAACAGCACAGTCAGAAACCGCTGGGACAACTACACTGTTACCCAGTTGTCTGTATGTCTGTGTTCTGGAAACAGGAAAAATAAATTTTTCAGGATCATATCCCTGAAGTTGCATTGTTTCTTCAACTGTCAAGCGTCTTGGACGGTCTCCCTGTTGTTCAATGAGTACTTCAGCGCCATCTTTATGATAACGAGCTGAGATCGTTCGTGTAACTGTATTTTTTTTGATTGGCATGCCATGTAAACTATAACCAAATCCATTTCCCTTCTTTGCGTGATGTGCTTTATGTCGTTTCAGGGTATCCCAAGTGCCCGGACCGATTGTATAGCCTTCAACTTTCTTGGAAATGATTGTTTTTAATTCGGGATACGGATAATCATTTGAAGGTTTACCAGGTATCAGTATACCCTGTTTGCTAACTGGAATCTGCTTTGGATCATAGCCAACAATGAATATTCTTTCTCTGTGCTGCGGAACCCAGTTGGCACCATCTACAATTTCCCAATCGATTACATATCCAAGTTGGTTTTCAAGTGAATGCCTGATAGTTTCAAAAGTTTTTCCTTTATCATGTGAAAGAAGATTTTTCACATTTTCCAGCATGAACGCCTTTGGCCGTTTTATTCTCAGTATTTCTTTAATTTCAAAGAAGAGTGTCCCCTGAGTTTCATCTTCAAAACCATGTTTTTTTCCAAGAGAATTTTTTTTAGAAACTCCCGCAAGTGAAAAAGGCTGACAGGGAAAGCCTGCACAAAGGACATCGTGATCCGGAATTTCACTTTTGATTATTTTTCGGATATCGCCATAAGGGTGCTCCCCAAAATTTGCTTCATATGTTTTTTTAGCGTATTTATCCCATTCACTGGAAAAGACACACTTTCCTCCGGCATTCTGAAAAGCCAGCCTGAAACCACCGATACCTGCAAACAGGTCAATAAAAGTAAAGTCCCATCTTTCAGGAGGAGGGTAAGGCAAGCCATTAAAAAGAAAATTCAATTGAGCCTGATAAGGTTTAACGTCTTCACAAACGCTTAGTTTATTAGAAATACCATGATGAATATTTTTATTGACAAATGCATAGCTTTCATTGCGCATTGAATTTGTAAAATAGGGGAATTTTAATGCAGGAAACTGAATCCAGTGGCTAACGGCAGCGTCCAATTCTTCAAGTTCGTGTACTTTAAACCACGGTTGATTTTTCAAATGCCCTGCTAATTGCTCGTGAAAATCATGTATTTTCATTGAAACACCTGTTGTTTATTTAAATAAATCGAATGTTGTTCCATCCACTCGTCAATCCTGTTTCTGTCGAACCGCCATTGATTACCTATTTTGGATGCAGGAATTTCACCGTTTTGAGCCATCTGATAGAGTTTTGTTCGACTCATCTTAAGGTAGGCAGCCAACTCTTCCACAGTCATCCATTTATCATTTTTGTTCATATATTTCTCATTAAAAAATATTATTATTTGAGAAGGAATGATAATGCTTGATAATTCAAAAGACAAGATATTTCCAGCAAAAGGCTCAAGGGAATGGGGGCGGGCCACGCTATCCATCTGATATTTATGGGTTAACCTCCCAAACATAAGTGTTTTTAGCTCTTAAAACGCTATTTTTAATTGCAACCATCGGCGTCGATCTCTGGCAAATTTTAGCAAAAATTCTTTACAAAAATACCCTTTTAAGGCCTTATATGGCGCTACATTTAAATGATTTGTTCACAATATCAATATGTTCCTATGGCCCGACCCCCAAGGCTTTTTGCGGCTGGATTAGCGACGTTAGGCTTTCCTTATCAGTTTTCTGAATCGACATCACTCACTTTCATAAAGAAGGCCGCAGGATATCTATCTCGAAATCTGCGTCTTTTTGCAGTTGATGTCGCCAACGTTGTGGCACCCACGGCTACAGCTGCGGCTGCCAAGAACTCAGCATGACCAGCTGCTATCAACGGCCCTGCTGCGAGAAACTCCGCGCTAAGCGCAGCTCCCACGATTTTTATTAAGTCTTGATCGATTTTCTTCCACTCGCCTTCCGCTTCTTGGACCTTCTCTTGTAACTCTTCTGCCAACAGATATGCGTTTGTTTCATCAAAAGGGTTCTCAGTACAGGCGTCCTTCCACACTCTCCGCAAAAATAGTCTAAGGGATCGGAGCCGTCCCTCCATTCTCAGGGTTAAAGCGTGATCAAGACGCAATCCATCTAAATACCTAAGATTTGCATTCTGAATTGCTTTTGAAAACGGTGCCCAAACTTTGTTTTCAACATTGTTGGAATCGCGATCTATTTCAATTTCACGCCATCTTACTGGTAAGTCCGTCACTAAATACGACCCTGTAATGCTCGCGGTCAGCTGAGCGATGTCGTAGCTGGAACCGGTCGTCATTATGTGCAATTGTCCGGATTTTGAGTCAGGACCTACCGGTTCAAGGAAATCTGGATCTCGTTCTCTCTCCCTATTAATATATTTCAAAAAAGCTTCTGCGGAATATCCCTCCTTTCCCAAATCAAGTTCATCGAAAAGCCTTTTGATGTAAAAATCTGGGGCACCCAAAAGGAGGTTTTGGTAGGATAGCTTATCTCTATGCCGGGCCTCAAGCTCTTTCACCGAGTCCTCAAGAGCCTTTTTTAGCTCTTCATTTTCTTCGAACTTCTTTTGTTGACGTTTTAAGGATTCTGATCTGGTCAAGTAAAAATGGACACCTGGTTAAGCTGCTTTTGCCAATGTAAAATTCTTTTCAAAATCATTAGGATTCTTGTATCCCAGATAAGAATGCAGACGGTTACTGTTATAAAACATCTCG